>TARA_R110002033_G_scaffold169897_3_pt1 | contig 263197 bp, 217 predicted proteins | sample TARA_R110002033 | Tara Oceans TARA_R110002033 (sample SAMEA4397051) | marine metagenome | biome: Polar Biome; feature: [SRF] surface water layer (ENVO:00010504); material: water (ENVO:00002006), including particulate matter (ENVO:01000060) such as... | depth 5 m | reverse complement strand
CGGCGGGTAATCTTCTAGGGCAATACACAACTGCCTTAGACTTTAATCTTTTTGATCGGCATAACTTAAAATCACCTCAATTAGGAGGTAATCCTTGGCCTATTTTTTATAAGAATCTAAGGGATAATGAAATCATAATAGGGTTATCAAGAGAAAATGAAACATATGCTGTTTATGAAGGTCCTGCCCTTATTTTAAAAGCATATATGTCTGCTGCTTTAACTGATCTGTTTGGTGATGTGCCATATTATGAAGCTTTCAATGGCGCAGAAGGAACTGTTACTCCAGTTTATGATTCGCAAGAATCAATTTATTTAGATGAAGGCGGAATTTTAGATAATCTAGATAAAGGGATAGCTGAAATTGGAAATTATGGTGGTAGTATTCGATTAGAGGGAGATATACTTTTTGAAGGAGATTTATATGCTTGGATTCGCTTTGCAAATTCTTTAAAAATTAAATATCTGATGCGTATTTCTGATAAAGTTGATGTAACTGCTCAGCTTCAAACCATTTTTGATGACGACAATTATATTCACGGTAATACTGAAAATGCGGTTTTTGATTTCACAGATGGAGAGCCAAACAATTTTCGCTTAGCACGTTTAAGAATAGGTGATTTCAACAATTTTGTATTATCAGAGACTATGGAGGAGATTCTGACGAATTTAAATGACCCTAGAATCGCCATATTATTCCGCCCATTTGGCAATAGTACTTCGGGAGAATTTAATGGACTTTTAAATGGAATTGATGCTTCCCAAACCTCAATTGCTCTAGCTGATTATTCGCTTACAGGATCAATATATAGGGAAAATACGGGTGTTTTAGATGCTAATTTCATGACGAGTATGGAAACACAGTTTTTATTAGCTGAAGCAGCTCAGAAAGGTATTATCTCTGCAGATGCTAAAGTTTTGTATGAAAATGGAGTAAAACAGGCTTTTGATTATTGGAATGCGGAATTACCGGATGATTATTTATTTACCTCGGCCGCGTTTGATAGTTCAGGAACCAATGCTCTGGAGCAAATTGTCGCACAAAAATGGGTGGCTAATATGATTAATGGATATGAGGGGTGGATCGAATATCGAAGAACAGGATTTCCTCAATTAAAAAGAATATCGGCTAGTTTGAATAATAATTTAATACCAGTTCGTATGCCTTATCCTTCAGAAGAAGAAGCATTAAATAATGCAAACTATTCAGTTGCCGCTAGCGCAACGAATGGTAATAGTGTAAACGTAAATGTTTGGTGGGACGAAAACTAAAAAATAATGATTGATATTCAATTTTGGCAATGGGGACTTATAATAACATCAAGCTTGGTGCTGTTTTTGCTATCTCCTTATGCAAAAAATACCGATCAGTTTTTTAAAGCAAAACACAAAAAAAAGGCTCCCAATACTTTTATGCTAATGGGGAGCCTTGTCATTTCTTGGATTTTTGCGAAAAGCATAACCAATGCTGCTAATTTAGGGTTAGACTATGGTATTGTTGGCGGTGTAGCTTATGCCGCTTATTATTTATCATTCACGGTTGCTGGGATAGTGATTTATAAGATGCGTACCCAAGGTAATTATACTAGTATCCATCAGTTTTTAACTTCTAAATTTGGAAAAGGCGCTGTTGCTGTATTCTCTATTTTAATAGCCATTCGTTTATTTAATGAAGTTTGGAGTAATACTATGGTTATTGGTTCTTATTTTGGTGATGTAGGCACGAGTTCTTATTATTGGGCTATTCTTATTTTTACCGTTCTTACTTTGGCTTATGTACTCAAAGGAGGTATGAGTAGTTCCATAGTAACAGATGTATTACAAATGGGTTTGTTTGCAATTCTTTTAGTGGTAATTCTTGGAGCCATTTTTAATTCGGAGGTGTCTTTTACGCCAAAGAATGTTGCTTTATCTGGAACTTGGTCTTTTGATATGGGATTGAACTTGTTTTTTGCTGCGGTACTGCAATCATTGAGCTACCCATTTCACGACCCTGTTTTAACCGACAGAGGGTTTTTGAGTAGCCCGAAAGTAACCTTAAAGAGTTTTCTTTGGGCAACAGTTATTGGAGTAACTTGTATTATACTATTCAGTATTATTGGAGTTTATGCTGGGGCTAACGGAATGTCCGGTCAAGCTGCGGTTGAGGTAGGTAAAGCATTTGGAGTTGTAATTCTTATGGTGATTAACTTTATTATGATTACTTCTGCCGCTTCAACTTTAGATTCTACATTTTCATCTTTTTCCAAGTTGGTGTCTATTGATTTAAAGATCAATAACTCTTTAAAATTTGGCAGATGGTCTATGGTTGTAATTGCTGTTTTAGGTACGATTCCTGTTTTTTTGAATGCAGAAATTCTTTCGGCAACCACCATAAGTGGAACTATGGTTATTGGTCTAACACCCGTATTTATATTTTGGAAATCAAAAGCGCCAAAAATCAGTTTTCATTTAAGTGTATTTTGCGGAATAGCCTTTGGGTTTTTGTTGGTATTTAAGGTATTTCCGAGTTCGTTAATATTCACAACTGGAAAATATGCAGACTTGCTATGGATTAACTTTTGGGGTATTTTTTCATGTTTAATTCTTTATTTTATGCCTTTATGGATAAGAAAATAACACATTTAGGTTCCCTTATAGGAAGGGTTTTGGTCTTTGGTGGAGTTTATAGCAACTTTCAAGCTCTTGAAGCTTTGGTTAAAGTAGCAAAAGACAATTCTATTGCTTCAGAAAATTGTTTGTGTACAGGTGATATTGTAGGGTATTGCGCGCAACCAGAAGAAACAGTACAGTTATTTCAGGAATGGGGAGCAAAAAGTATTGCAGGGAATGTGGAGTTACAATTGTTTGAAGGAGCGGAAGATTGTGGTTGCGACTTTGCTGAAGGGAGTCGCTGTGACGGATTGTCAAAATTATGGTATCCATATGCTAGTGGACATTTGAGTACTGATTCTATAGCGTGGATGGGAAAATTGCCTAATCATCTTACATTTGATTTTGCCAGTAAAAAGTTTGCTATAGTTCATGGTTCGAGTAGTAATATTTCAGAATTTATTTTTGAATCAACCCCGAAACAAATAAAAGAGCAAGATTTTCAAGAATTTAATGCAGAGGTAATTGTGGCTGGACATTGTGGAATACCCTTTTCACAGCAAATACAAGACAAATTTTGGTTAAACCCTGGTGTAATAGGGATGCCTGCGAATGATGGCACTTCAAGAGTATGGTACATGATTATTGATGATGAGGGAGGTGAACTAGCATATACGCATCGGTATTTAGAGTACGATTGTACTACTGCATTCAATTTAATGAAAGCAAATCATTTACCAATGGAATATGCGGAAACCTTGTTATCCGGGTTATGGGATAATATGGAAATACTTCCTGAGGCAGAAAAGAAACTTAAAGGAATAGCGTACAATTTTAATAACGAAACAAAATACAAAACCCTTAACAAAACTAAAAAAACAAACAAAATGGCAGATTCATATTACGACCCAGCAGACCTTAGAAAATTTGGTAAAATCACCGAATGGAGTGAGGAATTAGGTGCTAAGTTTTTCGATTATTATGGAAAAGTTTTTGAAGAAGGTGCTTTGAGTGCCAGAGAGAAGTCGCTAATTGCACTTGCAGTTTCTCATGTAGTAAAATGCCCTTATTGTATAGATTCTTATACCAAAGATGGTTTGCAAAAAGGAATTACTAAGGAGGAAATGATGGAAGCGGTGCATGTTGGTGCTGCCATAGAAAGTGGAGCAACTTTGGTTCATGGCGTACAGATGATGAAAAAGTATGACAAATTATCAATGTAAAATGCCCGAAATAAGACATTAATTATGAACTAGTTTCAATATTTCTTATTTACAAAGGAAATAGTAATACGTATCAGTTATTCATTAAATATTTGGTAAGGATTGCTTTAAATTATAGACAAAACACAAATGGCTACAAAATCATTAAAAGCAAGGCATGATGAACTTGCGGTTACAAATAAACAATTGGAAATTTTGAATGGAGGTATTTTCGCTGAAGGTGAATTACCTTATTTTAAAGATAAAATTGCTCAAATAGGACACTTCCCACTTCGACCTAAAAAATTGGAAATACTCCAGATAAATGTTGGCTATATGTGTAACCAAGTGTGTGAGCATTGCCATGTAGATGCAGGTCCTGATCGTAAAGAGATTATGACCAGAGAAACTATGGCTCAATGTTTAGAGGTTATTCGCCATACAGGAGCGCATACTTTAGATTTAACTGGTGGTGCCCCCGAGATGAATCCAGATTTTAGATGGTTTGTAGAGGAAGCGGCAAAAGCTGGAATTAAAGATTTTATTGTTCGTTCTAATTTGACCATTATACGCGCTAATAAGAAGTATTACGATTTACCGGAGTTTTTCAAAAAACATAATGTACATGTAATTTCTTCCATGCCACATTATACACGTGGAAAAACAGACAAACAGCGTGGAGAAGGTGTTTTTGATAAATCAATAAAAGCATTGCAAGAATTGAATGCTGTTGGTTACGGAATGCCTGGTAGCGATTTGCGACTAGATCTAGTGTATAATCCATCAGGGGCATATTTGCCAGGGGATCAAGCCGCCATGGAGAAAGACTTTAAAAAGGCCTTAAAAGAAGATTTTGATATTCTATTTCATAATCTATTTGCGATTACCAATTTGCCAATAGCGCGTTTTTTAGATTATTTAATAGCATCAGAGAACTATGAAGATTATATGTATGCCTTAGTTGAAGCGTATAATCCAGCTGCTGTTGAAAATGTTATGTGTACAAATACCATTTCTATTAGTTGGGACGGTTGGTTGTACGATTGCGATTTTAATCAAATGCTCGATTTAAAAGTCGCCAGTAAAATCAAGCATATTAAAGATTATAATGAAGATTTGTTAAATGACAGAAACATAATCATTTCACAACATTGTTATGGCTGTACTGCAGGAGCAGGAAGTAGTTGCCAAGGGAGTGTTGCATAGTAAAGAATATTTTTTTATCGTGTTTACATTTTAATTTCTAATGTTAGTTCTAGTGTTTTTTTACTGATTGAAATGAAGAAATGTATCGAGAACCTTCGTATAGCTAAAATGCTTCCGGATACAATTGATTTTTGGATAAAAACATCAAGAATTAATCGTTGGAACTGACAAGCTTATATTCAAAATGCAATGTATTTTTAGTTTATTTCTCTGAAATTAACTACCTATCAATGAATTGAAGTATTCCGTCCGACTAAAAACCGCTAATTACCGACTAATGGGTTTGTGGTTTTTTTAAAGTGCTGATCTTTAGCCTTTTTATGGTAGTTTAACGAGTTTAGCTCTTGTTTTATCTCGATTCTTTCAGGTACGTATCTTCTCATGTTACCTTTGTAAAAGACTATAGCGTTTGTTGTGTATAAACTAAATGTCAGTTCTAGTGATTTTCAATAGACAATTGTATCGAGAACAGGTTTTGAAATGGAAATTTTTATTCTCGATACTAATTTTAAACGTATTGCTGTGTGAAATTCACTATAACTGACCAATTTTAATCAAGATAGACAAAGAGCTATAAGGTCATTTTTAAGTTCCTTAAAAATCCAAATCTTATGGAAAAAAACCTAAAACGCATGGCTACCATGCATAGAATGCAAGTTACTGGCCTAGAATTGTTTTATAAAAACGGATTTTATAATACGAGTATTGATGAAATTTTAGTGGAGTTAGCGCTTTCTAAAGGTGCTTTCTATTATCACTTCAAATCAAAAGAAGATTTTTTTATTAGTATCCTTCAGAACTTGGTAGTTAGTAAGGTATATAGTATGTTAATTGAGCCTATTGAAGGTCATGAGAACCCTTTAGATCTAATTTCAAACTGTCTTGAAGAAGCTTTGCAAACTGCTGAACATAACGAAAACGATTATGGCTTTGTTTTAAATAACTTCATGAATGAGTTTAAAGGTAAAAATCCAGAAATTATGAAGTATTTAAATGATACTTTACAAATTTGGGAAGTAAACTTAGTTTCGGCTTTGCAAAGAGGAAAATTTAATGGGTATGTAGATCGTCATATTGATTGTGAGGGAGTTGCAAGTTATATTATTTCTTCCTTTTTAGGGATAAGAACATTAATGGTAGAAGGAAGTGCAACAGCTCTTAGATATCGATATATGCAACAGTTAAAATTTTACTTTAGGGCTATGGCACAAAAACAACCGGCTTAAGAAATTGTTTGCGCTATTTTTTTTAATACCATTTCAGGACTAATGGTCTCCATAACTTGATCATAACCCTCAGGAAATTTATTGCCGTAAACAGACGTGGGAATTAGAGGATACATTTCTCGATCCGCTAACAATGCATTGGTTTCATTTTGTCCAAAGGGATAGAAACCCGCGTAAGGATGAGTCACTCCCCAAAGCGTAATTGTAGGGATGCCATACATAGCTGATATATGTGCATTTCCACTATCCATTGCAAGCATTACATCTAATTGTGAAATTACCGCAAGCTCTTCACTAAAAGCAATTTGCCCAGCTATATTTAAAGTATTGCTATAGTTATATTCCCAATGGGCTAATTGTTCTTTTTCTTTAGTTCCACCACCAAAAAATATTATTTTATACCTATTGGTTTTACTTAGTTCCGAAACTACTTTTTCCATCAATTCTAAAGGATACATTTTTCCTGAATACGCGGCAAAGGGTGCTATGCCTATCCACCTTTTGGTGTCAGCACCAATACGTTTTTGAGTGCTTTCAGCGATAGCTTCTTTTTTTAGAAGTTTGATATTGTCAAAATCAAAAGTAAAGCCTAGTTTTTTAAAAACATCCGCATATCGTTGGTGGGTAGTCTTAAGCTGAACAAATTTTTTGCTTTTTAATGCAGTTAAAGCGCTCTTTTCTGCTCTCCCCTTATCAATTTGCACTACAGGAATTCCACCTACTGTAAAGTAGGTTTTTAAAATGTTACTTCGAAGCACATTATGCAAATCAGCAACAGCGTCAATTTTTAGAGTTTTCAGTTCTTTATAAAGTTTTAAAAGTCCTAAAACACCTTTATGTTTTCCTTTTACATCAGCTTCAAAAACGAAAACATTAGGAAGTTGTGTGAACATAGGTTTAAAAAACCCTCTAGTGAGTATAGTAATTTTTAAGTTTGGATATTTCTGCGTTAATGCCAAGAGCACAGGTACTGTCATGGCCACATCTCCCATTGCAGATAACCGGATGACCAAAAGGTGTCTTTCTAACGTCATAACGCAAACAAATAGTTATTTTTTACTTCGAAGTACTGGATTCATTTCATCATCATTATACATTTTCATCTGCTTATAGACTTTCATGTATTTATTTCCTTTTTCGATATCACTTAAGAGTTGATCAATCGCTGTGGTTAAATCTTTCTTTTGTTCAAGAAGAACAGCAAGTTTGTCTTGACATTTTTTTAAATGATCTTGAGAAGCATCAGTTCGTGTTGCTTCCTGTTCCATATGGTAAACTTTAAGAGCAAGAATAGACAGCCTGTCAATAGCCCATGCAGGGCTCTCTGTGTTAATTGTTGCATTCTCGGCTATGGAAACCGATTGGTATTTATCTAAGAAATAGCTATCAATATATTCCACTAAATCGGTACGATCTTGATTACTGGCATCAATCTTACGCTTTAAAACTAAGGCGTCAGAAGGATTGATGTTGGGATCACGAATAATATCTTCGTAATGCCATTGTACCGTATCTATCCAATTTTTGCGATATAATAAATGTGAAATGTCGTCTTTCCGGTAGGGGTTTGCAAAAGATTGATAGACATCATCTTTTACATGATATTTTTTAATACTCTCTTCAAAAATGGCAAATGCAAATTCACTAAACATAAACTAAATCTTTAAAACAAAGATACCGTTATTTGTTTAAATCCAGACACGCTAATTGCAATCTGAATTTATATAAACCGTACCGCTAAGACTATAAATGGGATGATTACCGAAGCTATCAAAATCAATTCTTTAATATTCGGTTTCTTAATAGTTTCAATATAATTGGACATAAAAACAGCAGCCGGGAAAAATGTTAGTAGTATAGGGGTTATTTCAATAGATGACTTCAATAAGGTAATGAGTAAACCTATTAAAAAGAAAATAGTAACTAATCGCATTGTATTTATGCGCCCTAGTCCCGATTTGGAAAGTTTGAGAAAGGTTACTATAACCAGAGTTAAGGTCACAAAAATATACAGCAATAATTTCATACTATTTCTCCATTCAGACAAAAAATGAGTAGTAATATCTATGTTAAACTGGTAATGATTTTCTAAATATAACTGTTGGTTTAGTATTGTCAAAACACCAAAACTTATAATAAAGACTGTAAGCGCTCCAATAATTGGAACCAACCAATTTCTAATATTTTTAGGATCATATAAGTAAATAGTTATAAAAACTAAAAATAAATACAAAAGGGCCCAATCATAAAATAAGCTGGAGACGACTACCCAAAGTGATGCATCAAAAAGCTTAATTTTAATTTGTTTGAGTGATTTTATGCTTAATAATCGTCGTGTAGCTAGCAAGAGAAAAAACGTACAAAGAATGCTATTGTTATCTAATAGCACCTCTGGAAAAATGACGATGAGTAAAGTGAAAAATAAAATAGTAAATGAATGGCCGCTTGTTATTTTATTGCGTTTTACAATAAAATTTATAATAAATATGATAAATAGTAAAACAGTTACACCTGCGAATTGTTCTACTAAATTATCAGGGTTATAGGTGGTTGAAAAAAGAAAAAAAATAACGGCCCAGTAGAATACAAACAGGAAAGTAAGTATAATTATGTAGTTTATTGGTTTTGTTTTTCCAAAAATGCTTGAAATCATCTTGGGTTTTTATATTTTTGCAAGGTAAATATAATTAAGATGGAATCATTTTTTAAAGCGATTGAAGATTTATTTGTAAATGTACTTTTTGCACCATTTGATGCTTTGCGTTTTATGCAAAGCTGGTGGGGAGCAAATACATTAAATTGGATATTTATGATCATAGGCGCTGCAGCCTTTACCTATTGGATGTTACAGTTGAAAAAATTCAACGATAGTGGCGAAGAAAACAAAGAGGTTTCTGCACACTCTTATCTATAAAAAATAAAAGCCCTTTTTTTAAAAGGGCTTTTTAACTTTCAAATATTAAAGATCAAAACCAAGATCTTTTCTATAATACATACCATCAAAATGTAGTTTTGCTATATTTTCATAGGATTTTTTAAGTGCTTCTTTATAATCGGCACCAAAAGCAGTAACGGCAAGAACCCTTCCTCCAGCGGTTACTACACGCTCATTTTGTAACGTTGTTCCAGCATGAAAAACCGTGGCATCGGTAATCCTATCAAAACCTGTTATTTCTTTTCCTTTTTCGTACGCTTCAGGATAACCGCCAGAAACAGCCATTACTGTTGTCGCCGTGCGTTCGTCTAATTGTAAATCTATAGTATCTAAAGTCTGATTGGCAACAGCTTCAAAAACGGTAAGCAAATCGTTTATAATTCTAGGAATCACCACTTCGGTTTCAGGATCCCCCAACCGAACGTTGTATTCTATCACTTTAGGATTGTTGTCTACTTTTATCAATCCGATAAAGATAAATCCCTTGTACGGTAAATTATCCTTTTTAAGACCCTCTACGGTAGGGATAACTACTTGGCTGTGGATTTTATCCATAAACTCCTTATTCGCAAATGGAACAGGGGAAATTGCGCCCATACCGCCGGTATTCAAGCCGGTATCACCTTCGCCAATACGTTTATAATCTTTTGCGGTTGGTAGTACTTTATAGTTTTTACCGTCTGTCAAAACAAAAACGCTTAATTCAATACCATCTAAAAACTCTTCAATAACGACAGTTGTACTTGCGTTGCCGAATTTTTCACCGACCAACATGTCTTTCAATTCATTCTTAGCCTCTTGTAAATCTTTCAAGATAACAACCCCTTTACCAGCTGCTAATCCGTCTGCTTTTAAAACATACGGGGGTTTTAGAGTTTCTAGAAATTGATGACCTTCTTCAAGCGATGCAGCTGTAAAACTTTGATACGCTGCAGTGGGGATGTCATGCCGCATCATAAATTCCTTTGCAAAATCTTTACTTCCCTCAAGTGTAGCCGCAGCTTTTTGAGGACCGATAACGGGAATCGCTTTTAAAAGCGCATCGTTTAAAAAGAAATCATGAACACCATTTACTAAGGGATCTTCAGGACCCACAATCACCATATTTATTTGCTCTGAAATAACTACTTTTTTAATCTCCTCAAAATCATTTACTCCTATTGGTAAATTTGTGGCTATAGCAGCAGTTCCAGCATTACCAGGCGCTACAAATAATTGTGATAGTTTTGGACTTTGTTTTAATTTCCAAGCAAGGGTATGTTCTCTACCGCCTGCTCCTAGAATAAGAATGTTCATAATTGAAGGTTTGCGCAAAAATACTTATTGGAGTTGAATGAGTCTTAATAAAACCTTTAAATATTTAAATACTTATTTGAAATTTAATTTGGAGATTTAAGGTTTGCTAGAGAAATTGAGATGTTGTTTTATTGTTTAAAAGGGGGTATTTTTCTTCTTAGTTTTTTTTATTGCAGGTTTGTCAATTTTTGATTTGAAATTTTCTACTTTTCTCTTTAGTTTAATTTTTTGTTTAAGTGTGGAGAAGTTATAATTATATCTAAAAAACACATAGCCAAGAATAAGAACAACAGAAACAAGCATTAGAACCATTCCTATATTTTTTGCAGTACTTCCCAAAATAATAAAAAGCATAACAAATATTAAATTGAAACAACCGATTAGAAAACTTGCTTGTTTATGGCTAAGACCCCAATAATCAATTAAAACGTGATGTGTGTGATTGCGATCAGGAGAAAATGGACCTCTTTTATTAGCTAATCGAATTGCAAATACCCTTGCGGTATCAAAAAGAGGTACAATAAGTATACTTATTGCGATTAATGGGGCGTTTTCTAGTAAAAAGGGTAATTCCGTATAATCTTGGGGCTTTAATGCTAAAAATTTAAGTGTCAATACACTAATTATAAACCCAACAATTAATGAACCTGTGTCTCCCATAAAAATTTTACGGTCCGAAGATATATTATATCCAAAAAACGCCATTAAGCTTGCATTTAATGCTAATCCAATTAATGCGTAGTAGTACTCACCTGACAAATAGAAAATAGTTGTATAAATAACTAAGATAACGATTCCTACAATTGATGCTAGGCCATCAATACCATCAATAAGATTGTAGGAATTGATAATCGTAATCATCATAAACCCTCCAATTATTAAATATAAAAAGTATGGTATTTCATTAATATTTAAAAAGCCGTTTAGGGAATGTATTATGAACCCTTCATTGGCTAATACGAAAGAAACTGCTAATGCTTGAGCGATAAGTTTGGATAGAGGGCCTAGCACGACTAAATCATCTTTTAAGCCAACAATAAATAAAATGGTGAGCCCAGGTATAATATACATTCCTTCTTCAAAGGAGTTCCATCCTTTAATGAAAAATAAGGCAAATATTAGAGTATAATAAAATGACACACCTCCAAGGGTTGGAGTCTTTCCTATATGGGAGCTTCTGTGATTAGGATTATCCATTAATCTTTTGTACTCAACAACCCCAATAATTTTAGGAATTGTTAAATAAGTAAGAAGAAAGGCTCCTATAAATAATATTATTGCAGATTCAAGAAAGAACAAAATAAAATAAATTTTTGCTAAATTAGCGTTATTTATTTACTTTTTCCTTTGAAGTTAATTTAAAAATTAAATAATAATATAGAAAAACAATCATTAGAATTATTGACTTCAAAAACGAATACTTTAATTCTTCATGATAAACTTTAAAATTATATTTAAGTAGTTTAAACTTATTACTACTTAAAGATGTATTCCCTACCCTATAATATGCTAGAGGTTCTTGTAATCCATATGCTTTTTGTACAGTTTTTAAAATTTTTAATTTATAGGCCCAATCTTGTCTTCTTCTTATTTCTGGCATAAAAATTTTACCTACTTTTTCAACATCATACATAAATGTTAAAAAACCGATATAATCATTTTTAAGCATTTTTTTATAGGTAACCTTTTTAGGGGAGTTTATTTTATATTTAGGTGTTATATCAGATCCTTCTATAATATAATACTGAGAAAATACAACGGAATATTCATTAGATTTTAGAAAAGATATCTGCTTCTCTAGCTTTTCTCTATGCCAAAAATCATCAGAATCTAAAAAAGCTATATACTTTCCACTTGCTATTTCAATACCTTTATTTCTTGCATAACCAGCTCCTTTATTACTCTCAAGTTTAATTATTTTAATCCTCTCATCACTTTTGGCATATTGATTTATAATTTCAACAGTATTATCAGATGAAAAATCGTCAATAATTATCTGTTCCCAATCAGAAAAAGTTTGATTTATTAATGAATTAATACAAGTGGTAATAAATTTTGAGGAATTAAAAGATGGGGTTATTATGCTAACTTTTGCCATAATATTAAATTGATGCTATCACAAAGATTTCTAATGTGTGGATTGATTATTAAACATGAGTTTTTTATCTAAAAAAATTTACCTTCTTGCTTTAGTTTTTCGTATTTCACTTTGTTTCTATAGCTAAATACTTTTGCAGGATGGCCACCAGCTATTGCATATTTTGGGATATTATTTACAACAACACTACCTGCCTGTATTATTGCACCTTCTTCTATGGTTACATCACCAAGTATTAAAACATTTATACCTAACCATACATTGTCTTGAATAGTGACATCTTTTACAATAACACTACTGTCATAAGGAATAGATTCACCATCATAATTATGATAAGAATTAAGTATTTTACATCCGAATCCTGAATGAAAATTATTTCCAATTGATACTTTTCCTGTACCATATATTCTAAAGCCATTAAAATTCACATTATTTCCTAGCGATGTTCTTCTTGTTAACCAAGTAAACCCATTAGCTTTAATATCAGATTTAAAATCTCGCATAGAATATTTGGCTAAATTTGTATAAAAAAAGCTTCGTAAGTTATTTATTAGTTTTCTCATAGTTTAATTTTAAATTCCAAGGCATTGGATATTTTTTTCTACTATAAATTAACACAATTATAAATAGTAATAAAAAAGAAAGTGTTGTTGCTATTGCAGCTCCTTCAATACCTCTACTTTTAATTAAAAAATAATTTAATATTCCATTAGTTAAAGCTGTAATTAATGTAAACAAAGCTATTCTCTTTGTTTCTTTTAGATAAAACAAATAGTTAACCATCATCTTATACATTCCATTAAATGCATAGCCTAATAAAACCCAGCCTACAACTTCAATTCCACTTTTGAACTGTTTTCCAATAACAAATTTATAAATTAGAGGTGTTGCAAAATAAAAGAATAGAACCATAAATATTAAAAGTAGGTAGTAAATATATGTTATTTTAACTATTTTAAGTTTATCCTTATTTACTCCTTTCTTTAAAGTTTCATAAAAATATGGGGTCCATGCTTGGTTAAAAGAATTTTGAAATAAACTAAGAACCATTCCTATTTGATATGCCACAGAATAAACACCTAAATTTTTAAGGTCTAATAAAAAAAAGATAAAAAACCTATCAGAAAAACCTATTAGAAAGCCACTCATAGAATGAAAGATTAAAGGGGTAGAAAACTTTAATGCAATTTTTTTGTATCTCTTATCTGTTTGTAGATTAACAAAGTATCCTTCTTTTCTAAGATAAAAAATTGAAACTCCTGCAAAAATGAAGGCAATGAGTAATTGTGGAAGAATCCTTCCTTCCCAACCATAATTTAAATTAACTATTAAAAATATTGAAATTCCTAGATCTAAAAATGTTTTAAATACTCTAAAAACACCATAATGAATTGTTTTATAAGTAACGCGCCATAGAATTAATATTATTTCTGAAGTCTGACTTAGAAAAGCATAAACAAAAGAGTAAAACAATAAATTAACAGGTAAATCAAAGGATATAAAAATAGCTTTAAAAGCAAATGTTATAATTAAAGCAAAAATTATAAACAAAACCCCATATTTAAAATGACTCAAAACGGTTGTAGAAATAAATAATTTTAGCTTAATCTCTTCTTGTTCAAAATAATATCGATCAATTGCTTTTGTAATACTAAACCCAATTACTGGTGCTAGTATAAATCCAGCATTATTAAATAAGTCAATTATGCCGTAATCAGAAGGGGACAAAAAATTGGTTAAAATTGGTAAAAGCAGAAAAGGAATAGCTGCATTTAGAATGTTAAAGAAAGTGAAGGTTCCCACTCTAGTAACTAGTTTTGGGATTTTTATTTTCAAATTTTATTTTTTAAGATTCTTTGACTCAGAACTTCTTCAAAATTTTGCATAAAACCTTTTTTAAAGAAAGTTTCTCCTTTTTTAAGTATTTGCTCCCTAGATGCATATTTATGTTCTTTAATTATGTTATAAAATTCCTGAGGTGTAGTTACATAACAACCGTAATTATCTGAATCAAAAATAGATTTAAAATAAGAACTAGACCAGTTTTTATAATTGTACAAGATATTCGGAATTCCAAGAGACATTGCTTCAATAGCACAACTAGAATTGATGGTTGCATGAATATCACAAATTTTCAAAGCTTCATAAATATTGATTTTCTTATTAATAATTACATTTGATTGAAATTTCATTTTTGAATAATCTTTATTGGAGTTTCTAGGTATAACAACATAACATACGGTATCATCTAATATTGCCGTCTGATTTAAAAAATCAAAAATTTGTTTTTCAAAAACCTCTTGAAAACTAAAAACAATAATTTTTTTATAGCTTGAATATTCATTTTTTATTTTTTTTAGTTCTTTATTTTTTTCTAAAAAGTAATACCCTACAGGAAAAACATTTTTAGGAGAAATAAAATAATTTTTGTTGTGAAAAAAGTCTAATTCGGTCTCCCCATAAGTTAATAAATAATCTGGATAAAGACATTTTCCGAAATTTTTAAAAATATTATAGGCTAAATGTTTTTCATTGATAATACCATGTTGCAATTCTACTACAGGTATTTTTTTTTCTTTCAAAGCTTTGACCATGCCCATTGATGAAGCGGCGTAAACCAAAAAAACTATATCAGGCTTATGAAACTTTAAAATTGTTTTATAAAATAAATATTGCCCAAAATATTTACGTAGATACACTTTATAATTAAAATTTAATTGATAATCATCTAGAATAGTCTTTATGACTTGTTCATTATTAATTTTTAAATTAAATGTAAATAGTTTTGAAAAAATTAATTCTCCAAGGTAAAAAAGTGATCGACTAATAACCTTTGTTTCTCCAATATTTTTATGTAGATGCTTTCCTAAAGGGTGTGGATTTTCAATAGATAGCCCTTTATATTTCTTAACCAGACCTTCTATAACTCTATCCTCATAAATATCATTAATTTTCTTTCTTCTTTCTGAGGATGAAAAAAACCAATATTTATGACTTCTAAATTTTGTTAAATGCCTTATTCCAAAAAATAGAGTTCTTAATGTTTTAAAGTTAATATTATTCTTTAAGTCAAATGTTCTTGACGTTATGTCTTCTTGACTTCTTAAATGTTCGTTTAATGGCAGCCTTATAACTGGCCATATTGGTTGATCTTTCAAAACCAATAGTTCTGTATTATAATTCTTTTCTATTTTTATTAATTTTTCAATACTCATAATTTTTTCTTTTCACTTTTTAAGTCTAATGAGTTTGCAATAAGAAGAGAAGTAAAAGACATAAACAAAATAATTCCTTTTTCTCGTTGTAATAAGCTTTCGAAAAACATGTTGATGACAAAAAGCAATAAAAAAATTAGAAAAATTGTTTTATCCTTTTTTATTGCTTTTTTAAAAAGATAAAACAATATTAATATAAATAAAATAAGACCAACTATTCCATTGGCAATTAATATATTTAAGTATTGGTTATGTGAATTCATTCCTCTCATCATCTCACAATCAGAAAAAAAATTACGTTTAATACATTCTTCATATAAAATTGTTCTTACGTTTCCTGTACCTGTTCCAAAAAAAAAATTTTCTTTTGATGCATAAAACGATGTTTCCCATAAATGATATCTAATCCCAACTGGATCATTGATTTTTTTGTCATTTAAAACCACATCTTCTAAGCTAGATATGCCTTGTGTAAATCTACCACTCAAAGTTGAATTAAAACAAAAGAAAATTGTAAAGATAATAATTGGAATAAAAAATAACCTTATAACCTTTTTTTTAGATGATTTTTTTAAAATCAATAAAAGGTAACCTATGTATATTAACGTAAAAGATAAAATACCTGCTTTACTTGCTAACATTAGATTGATTATTATTAAAAATAAAAATAAAAATAGATGCGTCTTTTTGTACTTAACCTCTTTTTTAAATAAAAATTGATTCAAAATAAATAAAGAAGCTATACTAAAGCAAATCGACAAATAAGAAGGATGTATATCTAATACTTCAGAAAAATTATTATAGAAATATATATTTTGCTTACTACCAAAAGCATTAATAATATAAAGTTCCTCAGTTACCAGAAATTTATATGTAGCAATTACAAAACAAATCAATCCAGCGATGATACATCCAAAAGAGAAAGAGTATAATATTTTTGTGCTAAATTTTTTATTAATATTTTCTCTTGATCCTAAAAAAATAGGAAATACGATTAAAGATATTTGAGTTTCTAATTTTAATAGCCCTTCAGAAATATTTGTGGAATATATAACTCCTACTACTAGGAAAAAATAGAAAATAAAAAATAGTATTATTTCCCTTGTTTGTATAATTCTATAAAACTGATTTCTTTTGAAAATAATAACAGAACTAATACACCAAACTATTATCAAGACTGTATTTAGTTTGGGAAAAAGAGGAATTGTAAAAAAGACCAATAATAAAAGGATATTATTATACTTCTCTAACGCTAATTGTATTTTTGTTTTCAATTGTGGAAATATTAGATTCAAAGAAATAAATAGAAAAATAAAAAATAAATAGATAAAAATAATTAGACCAAGGACCAGACAGTAAACTTATAGATATTATAGTACTTGCATAGTATAGAAATATTATATTAGAAGAGAAGATTATATTTCTCTTGATGGCTTTTTTTACTCTAAAGTAAATAAATAATAAAAAACTAATTCCTAATATTCCTATTTCTGTTATTACTTGCATAATAAAATTATGCATACTTAGTGCAGTATATTTTTCAGTACCAGGAATAACAATTTCTTTCATCATTGGTAGAGAATTGCCAGGGCCAATACCAAGAAAACCAGAATTAATAAATTCTTTTATCCCTAAAATTATTGCATTTGATCTGGCGTTAAAAGTACCGATATGAGGAAACGTTTCTTGTGAAATAATATGATTATATAATCCTGATAAAAATATATCAATGGTATATGTACCCTGAATTCTATAATCCCTGCCAAAAAATAAAATACATGACAGAATAATAAATAGGGAAAATATTCCTATGTATTTTAATTTAAAAAGTTTAAATTTTAAAACTATATAACCTCCAAAAAATAAAATATTTGAAATAATTGCAAGCTTTGCATCATTATGAATTAATAAAAATAACGATAAGAATATCCAGAAGTATTTTAGACTAGATTTCTCTTTTAAAAAAAATAAAGGAATAAACACTGCAAGAACTGAAGAATATTCATTTTCATTCCAAAAAAAGACATTTACTGCAGGCAATCTATCTTGAGTATTAAAGTAGATCCCGTCAAAAAAATATTGCAAATATCCTAATATTATTAAAACCTTAAATAGGTTTTTAAGAAATCTATATGTCCTAATTACAGTTACAGTTTTTATTAATTCTTCAGAAAAGAAATAGAAAAAAATAACTACGCTATAATAAAAAAAGAAAATAAAACTAAAGGTTTCAAATCTCGAAATGAATAAAGAAATAAAGATTGAATAGACTAATAATAAGAGAAGAATCAATAAAAAATGAACTCCTTTTTTAGGTTTTATAGCTATAAAAAAAAGAATTAAAAAAGGAAGTAAAACTCTAAATAAAGTAATCTTACTATTTATTGCAGGTCTTAATATTGTACTTAAACCAGCAATAACTATAATAGATAGATAAATGTAACTAATTACAGTGTTTTTACTTATTTGTATGTTCATTACCTCTTTTATCCTACCCTATTATACTAATTAATTTTAATGTTACTTTATGCGAAAGTACTTGCTATTTCTTTATTATATACCTGAAAAAATCACTTTTTTATCTAGTACATTAGATAAACATTTCCTGATTTTGTTTCTATATTTCCATTGTTTATTAACACAGGTGGAAAACTTCCAGAATCAAATATAGTTTGAGATAATACCCCTGGCCATGAAGGCTTTATATCTAATATCTCTACTGATTTAGTTTTTAAACTTTTTAAATTAACTGTGCCAAAAAGATTAATATTATTTTGATTCCCCCATGTTTCTTTTCTGTGATAATATTTTTTTTCGATACATGAAATTACAAATGTTAAATAACCATTTCTAATCGAAATCCTCGGTTTTCCATGAGCTATATACCTATTAGGAATATTTATTTTCTTCAAAACCCAATCTGAATCTTTAAGAATTGATATCCAAACTATATGTTTATCTTTTTTTCTTTCAACAATTAAGAACACAGGTTTTTCATCTTTCCATAATAACAAATTGGAAATTTCAAAAAAGGAAGAAGTCAATTCAGGTTTTGAATTTCCTTTAATCACCAGAGTATTGTTTGGCGAGATTTTCTCTAAAAACTCACCATTTTTGGATTTCCAAGTTTCTCCAAAATTATCTGAATATGTATATCCTACTAAATAAGACATTCCGTATTTATGATAAGGACTAATCGCCTCTTTATCAACATTCAAGTTTTTTGGAATAAATTCAAAAATTCTATACAATAAATGAAGCCTGTTATTTTTATCAAAACGGAGAGTTGAAGAAAAATTTTGATACCCTTTAGTATGCTGTAAATTATTAACATCTCCAGATCTTAACCAATTATTATAATTACCAATAACTGGATTACTTACTTTTTTCCATTCTTCTGATTCCATTACAAATAAGCATACTCGCCAATCATTTTTGTAATTAGTTTCTCTTAATGATAAATAAATTCTATTATTATTATCTATAGTAAGACTAGGATATGTATAAACACCATCTAAAGTTTTTATTTGATCAAACTCTTTAATATTCCAAGGTTTTCTAGAAATAAAAGTTGTAATCGATTCATGATGCGCTCCAAGAACAATAATTATATAACCTTTATCATTCACATTAATAGCTGCTCCGGAATGATTATCTTTATGTACTATAGGAAAACTAAACTTAGTTAATTTTTTGTTTTTCTTGTTTAATTTATATACAGAGTTATAATATTTATCTTTTTCAAACTCTAAAATAGTCGTTATTATTAAACTATCATTTTCAATTATTTTATTACTCTCTAAATAATGTGTTGCTCTGTCACTAGCTGTATCAGAAATCAGAATTGTATCTCTCCACTTTTCTTGAGAAAAAAGGGAGGAATAAAAAGACACCAAAAGATAAAAGTATATTAATTTCATTTATATTAAATAATAGTTCTGATTATACTAAAAGCTTCGGAATATTTCTTCCCTACAGTTATACCTCGTTGCTGAGAAAGAATTTTTAATGCTTCCGGAGATCGGGGATGAGGATACTTTCTCTTCTCGAATTCATAAGCTTCCATACCCTTAATTTTTGCATCAACATTATGTTCACCAACCTCAACATACAAATTAGGTATAAATCTACGAGGTTCGCTAGAAGCCATCCATTCTGTTCCCGAAGGAGTTTCAAAAGTAATTAGAGTATGTACTTTTTCATGATCCATGGGTCTTGTTGCAGTAATTACAGCTTCAAAAGTTCGTTGGTGATCTATATTTACATCACCTCCATGATGAGTGAAAATAATTTCTGGATTAAACTCTTGTTTTTCTTTTTCCACAACTTTTATAATATCTAATAAATCGACAGAGTCAAAACGATTATCAGGAAAATCATAAATCCCAACAGAATCGTATCCAATAGCTTTCTGAGCAGCCTGAATGTTATTTCTATGAACCTCTAATTCCTTTTGCCATAAATCTGGATCTCTATTATCTGATCTACTTGTAATTCCTTCTCCTAGTATAATAGTTCTTACAACACACTCTTGCTCATTAATTAATTTGTGCATCGTAGCTCCAAGTCCAAGCAATTCATCATCAGGATGCGCTACAACAACTAAAATTCTTTTTTTGTTAAAATTCATGATATGCTATTCAATTAAATCGTTGTTCAGAGGGGTCCCTTTTTCAATATCTGAATTGAATTTCTTGCCTAAAATATTACTATAATATTTTGGATGCATCCCAAAGCCGGGTCTTATTGATCGAACATTTTGTTCTGTTATAATTTCACCTTTCTTCACATCTTCTACTACATAAAGAGATCTTGCATAATTTTTGTTCTTGATTACTTTTTCTGATAAAACATAATCAGAAACTCCAGTTGCCTTTTCTATACTTCGCACCAAATTCACCATTTCTGAAAACTCTTTCGGTTCCATAGAAAATGCTGCATCGGGTCCGCCTAAAGATCTATCCAAAATAAAATGTTTTTCGATCACTCTAGCACCCAGTGTAACTGCTCCTACAGGAATAAGACTCCCTTCAGTATGATCAGACAAGCCTGTTAAACAATCAAAATCTTCGGCAATTTTGGGAATCAAACTTAAGTTGACCTCATCAAGCGGTGTTGGGTACGCTGACGTACATTTTAATAATATTAATTGATCATTTCCTACTCTTTTACAAGCATTAACAGCTTCAGTTATATCCTCTTTGGTGGCTATACCAGTAGATATAATGATTGGCTTTTGCTTGCTAGCTGTATATTCAATTAAAGGAATGTCTGTTATTTCAAATGATGCTATTTTGTATGCAGGAACATTTAAGTCTTCTAAAAAATCTACGGCCATGTTGTCAAAGGGTGAAGAAAAAAACACCATTCCTAATGATTCAACATATTCTTTAATGTCCTTATGCCATTCCCAAGGAGTATATGTCTCTCCATATAATTCGAACAATGACTTTTCGTCCCATAGGGTTCCTCCTTTTATAATAAAGTCATCTTTTCTTGAATCGATAGTTATACTTTCTGGTTTACTTGTTTGAAGTTTTACACAATCCGCCCCAGCCTTATGCATTTCATCAATTGTCTTGATTGCGATGTCATAGTCGTTTCGGTGATTGCACGACAATTCAGCTATAATAAAAGTAGGAGATTCCTTACTGATTCTCTTATCGCCTATATATATTTCTTTTTTCATTATTTCCTAAACTTATTTAAAATGCATCTGAATCACCCATCATCAAGGTCCAATTATTAAAATCTAACAGTACGTCCTGATGGGTCTTTTTGAAATCTTTATCTAAAAATTTTAAACCAAAAAAAGTATTAAATCCTTTGGGTTCCAATCCTCTATTTTCAAAAATCTCTTTTATTTCACCATTGATATGCCACAAAGATAGCAGGTCTATTTTTTCTTTTTTCAATATAAATATTGAGATATCTATTATTGTCTCAAACTTAAAGTTTTCTTGGTGAAGAAAATCTATCAAATGCCCCTTAATAGTATTGTTTTCTCGAAACTTTTTTAAAATAACAATAGCACTATTTCCCTCTTGATTTTTGATTAAAAAAGAATCATAGAACTTGTGAGGGTGTTTTATGTACCTATTTACGTAATACAAAAAAGATTTGTCAAAATAATTTTTTGTCTTTGGATTTACTTTTTTATCAAATATTTTAGCCAACGATAAAATCGATTTGGTAGAATCTGTTATTTTTTCTATTTGATATTTATTTAGATCTGTGTTTATTAAATACTTATTAATATCAATTTCATAAGCACTGAACAAGCCTATTTGTTGCCATCTTTCAATTTTTTGTTGAATTAATCTATAATTCTTGTTTGGAAAACCATAAATGAATTTAAGACCTAATTCTTTAGCTTTTTTGTAAGCCAAGTTTGTCACCTCAAATATTGAAACTAAATTATTTACTTCAGATTCTATAACAGCATGAATTCCAAAACCGATCTGATATTTCTTTTCATCTAAAACAACTTCACCAGGAATAATTGCATAATGTCCAACTACTTTTTGTTGATATTCAACAATTACTACAATTGAATTCTCCTTACTAAGAAATCGATTAATCCATAACCAAAAATCAATTCCTCTATCATATTCAGGAGACACTCTATTAAACAGTGCGCAAATATTTTCTGCATCTGATGCAGAAGCTAATCTGATGATTGGTTTAGATAGTTCCATTATCTACATGTAAAATGTCTCCTGTAATACCTTTTCCTCCTTCACCTACTAAAAAAGTAACTGTTGTTGCTACGTTTTCGACCTTGACAGGTCTTTTCATAGAGTTTCTATTAAATATTCTTGTCTTTTGATCTTCTGAAAGGGAAGAACTCATTTCTGTATCCATGAACCCCGGGCAAACAACATTAGATCTAATGCCTAAGGCTCCCCACTCTCTAGCTGTATTCTTAGAAAAAGCCTCTAGGGCGCCTTTGGTAGATGCATACATTGCCAAGCCTTTATAGCCTGTATGAGCGCTTATTGAAGAAATATGTACGATACTGCCTTCAACTTTGTTTAAAAGCATATCTCTCAATACGTACTTTGTAATCATCATTGGAGAGAAGACATTAACTTTATACATTTTCTCTAAAGAATTATTGTTTAGGTTGGTAATAATATCATCATAAGCCATGGCAGCATTGTTAACAAACCCAAAAATTCCACCTTCTTTGGTAAGAGGGCGTAATTGTTTTCTATAAAGATCCTTAATTCCGTCTACATCAAGTAGGTCATAGTTGAGGTGTATATACTTATCCTTACCAAATTTTTCTATTATTGAGTTAACCTCGTCAGTTTGTGTCCTGCTTATTCCAATAACCCTATAGCCATTATCTAATAAATTAGATACAATACTATAACCTACACCTCTTGAATCCCCTGTTACTAATATTGTTTTCATGTTCTTTTTACCTTTCCTGTTCTCGTTACTTCAAATGAATCTACAAATTTTATTATTCTTGGAATTTTAAATTCTTGAAGTTTATTTTCACACGTTTCATTTATTCTAAGTTTTAGTTCTTTCTTGTCTTCATCATCTGCTTTAATTACATTTGCTGCAATTATATAGCCTAATACTGAATTTTTTCTTCCAAAAACAATAACATCAATAACTCCATTTACATCCTTTATTACCTCTTCAACTTCTCTTGGGTTTACTTTATACCCACCAACATTAATCATTTCTGATTTTCGAGTCTTAAATCTAAAGGAGTTGCCATTTACAAACTCTACTAAGTCACCTGTTTTATACCATTCCCCATCTAAAACAAATGAATCTGATTTTCCTAATAATTGTTTATGGATTATCAATTCATCATCTTCAATTTTTATAAACCCTTTGTATCTATTTGGAATCAAAAAATCCTGACCTTTTGCTCTTAATAAGCTACCTGCTTCTGTTGATGCATAGACATTTTTTACACTAGCATTTGGAAATTTTTGTTTTATTTTATTTTCAACTCTTGGATCAAATTTTTCTCCTCCAAATGTTATATTTAGCATTGTGTTAATTGGTTCGGCTATATTAGGCAATAACATTTTTATAAAAGTAGGCGTGCAAGATAAATGAGAAATTTTCTCAGTATAAATGTCATTATAAATTAAAGAATAATCCTTGTCAAAAATATAGACCAGTTTGTTCTCATTAAAAAGAGCTTGAAAAAAAACTTGTAACCCTGCAAAATGGGTAGGATTATAAGCAAACCCCCAGTTATTATCTTTATAGTCGGAGTTTGTTTTTACTGCTCTTATAACATTTTTAAAACTTTGTTTTACTTTCTTTGGTCTTCCAGTAGTTCCCGATGTATAAATCTCTATTTCGAGAGTATCTTCATTACTTTTTAAAAAATTTAAAATTTCATTAAATGAATTGAATTTACTTTTGAGATCTTCCTGAAAAAAGGAGGTGTTTTCAAGGTTCTCTTTAGAAACCCCTATTCCTGCTAACTCATCATTAGAAAAGTCAGCATCTAGAATAATACATCTTCTTTTTCCAAGCATATTTCTTAGAATCTTAACAAAAACTTTGTACGGATTTGACTCATAAATAAATAAATTATTATGACCTTCTTTTACAAGTTCATTTAATAAATCATTATAATTAATCCGTATGTCTTTACTATTATCTATCCAAAATAAACCCATGCTTTAAAATATTCCTTTATGAATTTTCTTTTAAAATGGTTACAATTTCTCCTACAGTTAAAACAATACCATCTTCAAAAATATCTACATCATATTCATCCTCTATTTTAACTGTTAATGATGCCAAATCAAAAGAACTTAGACCAAGATCTCGAAGATTACTATCTTCTTTTATTTCCAATTTCAATTCTTTATCCTGTTCTTCTAAAATCTCTTTAATATAACTAATTACTATTTCTTTCATCTTTATAATAATATTTCTTTTTTAAATGTTTTAAGTAATGTGAGCTTGTCTTTAAATGCTAATTGAAGTTGAAAATATTTATAACTTTAAGTTCAATTTCTCCAAACAAAAAAATATTGAATATGTACAATATCTATACGCCCAAAATCTCATTCTTTATTATTCTATTTTTTTAGTAATTAAATTATCATTTTTAAGTTTTCATTAAAACTAAAAATCAGATAATCTTCCTCTCCATTTATTTCTTCCTTAATTAAAGAAAAATTACACTTTCTAAATACTTTTAAAGAAGCTATATTTTCTTGTTTTACTTTAGCTTTAACCAAGACCTTTTTCTTTTTATCGCTAAATAGTTTTTTTATACCTTCTTTTATAATAATAACACCATAACCTTTTCCTCTATATTTTTTATCAATAGAATAATCAATCTCATAATGGTCTTCAATTTTATCAAACCGTATTTGACCTATATTTTCTTCAAGTATATATATATATGTTTCTGAGTCGAGAATTTTATTTTTATACCACTTTTTATGATCTTCCCAGATAATTTTTTCCTTATTAACTGCATTTTTTCTTACAGTATTGTCGTTCGCCCATTCATAAATAAGCTCTATATCATCTTCAATGGCTTCTCTTAGAAACATTTAATTTAATTTATTGATTAAAGATAAAAAACGTTCTTTAACTAACCCATCAAAAAGGGTTTTTTGTATATTAAGTTTCTTTTCATATTCTTCATAAGAATCATTTAAAACATGTAAGGTTTTGTTCTTAAAATCATTTGAAGATAATTGATTAAAATCACCGACACCATAAATCATCTCTTTTTTGTTCATTCCGTTGTAAATATTAATCTGATTATCCACATAAAATCCTGATATTATTATCATTTTTGATGAACAAACTTCATAACATATAGTACTAGAAGGAACAATTGCTAATTGACAGCCTCTCATTACGTCTAACATCTTTTCTTCCGAAAGGTTTTGATGAATAAGCACTCGATTTTCTTTGTTTTTTATGGTTTTAAAAATCTCTGTATGTTTATATGCTCCTCCTATAACAATATGTATTATATTAATCTCTTTTAAATCAATTATTCCCTGAATACATTTATTAGTAAGGTCATGATAATCAGAACCACCAAAACATACAAATACATTTTTAATGTATTCAATTTTCTTTTGCACTTTTGCTTCTTTAATAAAGCCAGGTCTTAGAATCGCGTAATCTATACCTAGTGCAAAACTTGTATATAATTCAGATTTAAAATCTTTTTCTTTAATGTTCGGAGAATGATTTACAACCAGATCAGCATACATATGTTCTGTAGCTAAGTCATCAATATAGACTAAAGTATATCCCAATTTTTTTATCTCTTTCTGATACTGACTATCAAATTGATAGCCATCTGCAATTATCAGATGCTCAGAAGCAGGATAGTTTTTACTTAACCAAATAGGTTCTTCAGAAAAAGATATTAATTCTGGGATAATTCTTGTCTTATATTTTGAAGGAATAACTTCAGTTGTAGTAGAAGCATTTGTTAAATAAATATACTCATAATCTTCTTTAAACATTTCTACTAACGCTAAAAGACGAAATAAATGACCCAACCCCATTGATGAGCTTCCATCTGCTCTAAAAAGAATTTTCTTTTTCATTAATTACTAGTATTATTTTTTAGCAATTGAGCCGTTCTGTGTAATTCTAGATTTTCAAGTATCCGGATTGCATCGTTAATTTCTTCTTCATTAGTATTGTAAGCTCTCTTTTGGTAATTGTTATTGTTGATTTCCTTAAGCCATGGCAGTTTTTCAAGTAATTCATAAACTCCTGCTATAGAAGGTTTTTGATTTATATTTTCAAAATAGTTAAATATAATGTTAAGAAATGCATAATCCGAAGGGTAATCTATTGTTAGCCTTACATCCTTCAATTTTTTATAAGTCTCAAACTTTAAAACTCCTTTCGATAAATTTGGATTGTTTAATATCCATGGTTCTACATGTTCTTTTTCATAATCTTGAGTTGCATTTTGATATGCTTCTTTGAGAACTTTAGCACTAAACATTGAAATATTTGTTCCTATAGGTAATAAGGAAGTTGAAGAATGATCATGATTCTTTTCTAAATGAAAATCAATTAAGTCAGATAGTATATCGCCATCTATAATAGGATTGTCACCTGTAAGTCTTATAACATGATCTAAGTGATACTTTTCAGTTATGATAGCATACCGAGATAATACATTTTCCTCGTCTCCTCTAAAAACAACTATTTTTTTTTTGTTAAAACTCTCTTCTATAATGTCATTCTCATGATTTACTGAAGTGGCAATACAGATAAAATTAACTTTTTTTATTGATTCAACTGCACTTATGATTTGATCAAGAATTGATTTTCCTTTAGCATAAGGCAAAGATTGCATAATCTTACCAGGCATTCTTGTAGAACTCATTCTTGCCTGAATGATTACTCCAATCTTATTATCTTTATAAAGTCCAACCTCCATCTATAGCGATATTTTGTCCTGTTATATAGCCTGAAGCCTCAGATGCTAATAATAATATTAACCCTTGAAGATCTTCTGGATTTCCTATCCTTTTCATCGGGTTCTTGTTTTTTAACCGTTCTGTAAATTCTGTATCTTTCTGTACACTAGGTGAAGGAAACGGCCCTGGAGATATTGCATTTACATTAATGTTGTACTTGGCTAAATACATTGCATAATACTTTGTTAAATGGAGTACGCCACTTTTTGCAACACCATAATTAGGAGGATTAAGAAATTGTTCGCGACCCTCATAAACAGAAAGATCTGGAACCACCATTCCATACATCGAAGAAATATTTATTATTTTACTACTATCATTATTTTTCATATAGGGGAAAACTTCATTGATACATCTGAAAACACTGTTTAATCCTCCATCAATACCTTTTTCCCATTCTAGAGTAGTCATATTTTCTGGATGACTGCTTGCTCCATAAAAAGCATTATTAACTAAAATATCTATTCTTTTTTCTTTTTCGAACACCTCCTTAAATGAATTTTTTATTGAATCATTATTTGAGATATCAAAGTGGAGAAAACGAATATTTTCTTTGTCTTTAAATTTAGTCTTAAATTTATCTATATTTCTGCCAGCAACATATACTTTTGCTCCATTATTAGCTAAAATTAGTGATATCGCTTCACCAAGATAGCCATATCCTCCAGTAACTATAGCTGTCTTATCTTTAAGATCGAATAAGTTTTTCATTTTTTATTCCAGTTATATGGAAGAATAATATTTTCATCCTGAATTGCTAGGTCTTTTAATTTAGAAAAAATGTCACTGTTAATTTTAAAGTTAAGCAAGCCGATTATATTATCTTCTAGTTCTTCTTTACTTGTAACTCCAATTACTACCTTGTTAATAAACTTATTCTTGAGAACAAAATAAAATGCAAGTATATTTATAGGAATTTTATACTGCTCTGAAATATTTCTAAGTTTTTTTAAATTGTCAACAGCGCTGTTTAAGTATTTTGGCAAAGTAAGGGGATCCATAAAAACCAATCCTTGTAAAAATGCTGACCTCGAATGAATTGTAATATTATTTTTACTTAGTATCAACAATTTTTCATTAAACCTTTGGTCAAAAACACTATAAGGTATTTGAACTAAGTCTAGTTTTGGGTATTTTTCTATAATAGTATCAACCTCTTCGGGATGGTAGAGAGAAACGCCTATTTTTTCTACATACCCTATTTCTTGTATAGTAACTAACTGTTCATAGACACTGTCACTCATTATGTTAAAGCTATGAGCTAAATATCCATATATTGATTTTTGCTTAAGCCTTTCTAGGCTTACTTTAACCTCTTCTTCAACCGTAAGATTTGACCCTGAAAACTTAGATATTATATTACTATTTTCTAGTCTGGTATTAATTTTCCCTAAAACTTCTTCACTATTTCCATATGCACTAGCAGTATCTATTGTATCAATTCCATATTCTTTAGCAGAATCAATAATACTCTGTACTTTATCAAAAGAGACTTTACCTTTAGGGTTACTTATCCCATAATCAAGTCCAAATTGAACTGTTCCTAATGATATTTTATTTTGCATTTACAAACGCTAAAACTTTATCAATTACAAAAACTTGTTCTTCATTAGTGAGTGTTGGGTACATTGGTAAACTAATACAGCATTTATAATACTCTTCAGAATTAGATAAATTAGCGTCCACATATCCAATATTAGAATAATACGGCAAAGTATGTACAGGAATATAATGAATTTGAGCATAAATTTGATGCTCCCTTAGATAATTATATAGTCCTTTTCTATCTTTTACTTCAATCACAAAAAGATGATGTGCATTATAGGTATTTGAAGGTAGTGATTGAAATTTGATTTTTGATTGAAATACCTTTTTGTAATTTGCAGCAATTTCATTTCTTCTTTTTAGACCGTTATCATTTTTTGCTAATTGCGTAATCCCTAATGCTGATTGAATATCAGTTAACCTATAATTAAAGCCTAATTGTTGCATTTCATAAAACCAACCACCATGATTATCAGACATATTCTCTATGGTTATTCCATGACTTCTTAACGATAACAATTTTTTATATAATTTCTCGTTATTGGTAGTTACCATTCCACCTTCACCACATGCTATATGTTTAACTGGATGAAAAGAAAAAATACCAACATCAGCATAATTACCATTTCCACACATTTGCTTTATATTCATAGAGTCTACAAAACTTCCTCCAGGTGCGTGACAAGCATCTTCTATTAACCAAAGACCATGTTTGTCTGCAAGTTTCTTAAACTCTTCCATGTTTACGGGTAATCCTCCAAAATCAACAGGGATAATACCTTTGAAAAAACCTTCTGGTTTACTTTCAATAAGTTGTTTTGTGCTTTCTAGAGAAAGTAAATATGTATCAGGATCAATATCGGCAAACCAAACTTCACCACCTCCATACCTTATGCAGTTTGCTGAAGCAGCAAAAGTAATTGGTGTGGTAATCACTCTGTCCCCTGATTTTAATCCCATTGCTAAAACAGAAATATGTAACCCTGCAGTAGCATTACTTACCGCGACTGCAAATTTTGAGTTTACATACATAGCAAATTTTTCTTCAAACTCCTTAACTTTCGGACCTTGAGTTAAAAAATCAGCTTGTAAGGTTTTTGTAACGGCATCTATATCTTCCTCAGTAATATTTTGTCTACCATATGGTATTGAATTCATGTTTATATTTTAAAATTTGGATCTACATGTAATTTTATATATTCTCTTAAGCTTTCAACAGTTTCCCATTCGGTATTTTCGCCAGAGTTATAGTAAAAACCTTCAGGGACTCTTGATGCCTTAAAGTGATCTACATATTCCTCTAGGTTAAAAATTGGTTTTTGAGGAAGAATTGCATAATACTTCCCTAAATCCCATGTGTTAAATGAATCTGACATGGTTATCATTTCTTCATGTAATTTTTCTCCTGGCCTAATCCCTACTATTTCTTGTTTTGCTTCAGGGGCTATTGCTTTAGCAACATCAGTAATCTTGTATGATGGTATTTTGGGAACAAAAATTTCTCCTCCCCAAGCTTTATCAATAGCATTAAAAACCATTTCACAACCGTCTTCAAGACTGATGTTAAATCTAGTCATCCTTGAATCTGTGATAGGTAATACACCTTCCTTTTTTTTCTTTAAGAAAAATGGCATAACAGAACCGTTAGATCCCATTACATTACCATAACGTACTACAGAAAACTTAATATCTCGTTTGCCCTTAATATTGTTGGCAGCAACAAATAATTTATCAGAAGCAAGCTTCGTTGCTCCATAAAGGTTAATAGGGGCAGCTGCTTTATCTGTAGAAAGAGCAACAACATTTTTGACATTTGCTTCTAAAGCAGCTTCAATTACATTTTCAGCGCCTAATATGTTTGTTTTTACACATTCCATCGGATTGTATTCAGCTATGTGAACATGTTTCATAGCAGCAGCATGGATGACTATGTCGATTCCTTCAAACGCGCTTTTTAGTCTTTTTTGATCTCTAACATCTCCTATAAAATATCTTAATGCAGGGTATTTTGACTCCGGAAAATCCATTGCCATTTGAAAATGTTTTTGCTCATCTCTTGACAATATTACTAGCCTATTAACTTTAGGGAATCTTTCTAAAATTAGTTTTGTAAAAGTTTTCCCAAAAGAACCTGTTCCTCCTGTGATTAGTATTGATTTATGATTTAAATCCATTATCTATAATTAAAATTAATTTAATAAAAAGCTACGTTTTCCATAATAATTTCTTGGATTTTCTTCTTATCCTTATACCTTAAAATTGTAATTATCAGAGCTCTTACTTTATTTACACGTGTATCTATCTTTCTAGAAATTAATATTTCTTGACTATCATTAGTTTTTCTAATTTTAGTAGAAAACATTTCAAATTTATATTTTCTTCTGTTTTCAGCTAACAAAGTTATATCATCATCATAAGGGTACAAATTAATTATTACATAATAATTTGAACTTAATTTGTTAACATCAATATTTGATACTCCTTTTACTTCAAATTTGTAATCTAAGTCTTTTGTAAATTTAATATTGGCGCTAGTGAAACTTACAATTGGTTTATCTTCAATACTCTTTTCATTTGTTTTAAACCTTAATATATCTAGAACATCTGGATTATTTTGGTTTACTTTTTTGGTAATTTCCTTATTTTTAAACTTATTGTCCTCAACTATCTCATTCTTGCATGAAAAAATTAGTCCTAAAATTGGAACCAAAATAATTATAATATTTTTTCTTCTATTAATCATTAAATATTCATTATTCTGTTTTATCTCAACACACTGTTATTAGGTCTTCTAGCAAAAGTACGATAATTCCTATCTTTAACAAGTAGTTCATTATTATTAACCCCATTCACTTTAAGTATTTGACAGGCAAAATCATACCATGTCATCGCTACTTGATCCGAAAAATGAATAATACCAAATTTCTCTTTTCGCGTTATTAGTTGCTCTAAAATAAAATTAGCTAAGTTTTTTGTATCTGTAGGGCATCCAACTTGTTCATCAGTTATTTTGATAACTTCTCCTTTTTTAGCCTTCTCTAAAATCGTTTTATAAAAATTTCTTCCATGAATTTTGCTATATAACCAAGAAGTGCGGACAATATAATAGTAGTTTGAAATCTCCTCAATGTATTTTTCCCCTGCTAATTTAGATTTTCCGTATTCGTTTATAGGGTTAGGAGCATCGGCTACAGTGTAGGGTTCTTTTTTTTCGCCATCAAAAACATAATCCGTTGAAATGTGTATTAATAAAACCTCAAATTCTTTGCAGGCCTTGGCTATGTTTTTCACTCCTTCAGCATTCACTTTAAAGGCGATTTCTGGTGTTTTTTCTGCTTCTTCCACATTTGTGTAGGCGGCACAGTTGATACAATAATCAAAGTTACTTATAGCAAAGAGCTCCTCTATCTGTTTTTCATTCGTAATATCAAGCTCTGTAGAATTTTTAAAATGAAATTGGATGTTTGGGTAATTTAATGAAACGTCCTTTAGACTTAATCCTAGTTGGCCATTTGCACCAGTGACAAGTATTTTTTTAGTTTTCTCCATTATAATTCGGAATCACTAAAATTTGGCAATAAGAGATCTTTACTGGATAGGATGGCATTTTCCACAGGTACTTTCCAATCAATATTTAAAGTGGTATCATTAAAAATAATCCCTTTTTCAGCCTCTTTATTATAGTAATTATCGCACTTGTAAAAAAAGGTTGCTGTGTCACTTAATACTGAAAAACCATGTGCAAAGCCCTTGGGAATAAATAATTGTTTTTTATTTTCACCTGATAATTCTATTGAAAAATGCTGCCCATATGTTAGAGAATCCTTCCGTATATCAACCACAACATCTAATACTGCCCCACTAAGCACTCGAATTAATTTAGTCTGCGCAAAGGCTCCAGTTTGATAATGCAAACCCCTAATTACTCCTTTAGATGAATAAGATTCATTGTCTTGGACAAAATTCACTTGAAGCCCTAGTGAATTACTAATTTCTTTTGCATTAAAGCTTTCAAAAAAATAACCTCTTACATCTTTGAAGACTCTGGGTTCTATTATAAAACAACCTTTTAAGTGCGTTTCTTTGATTGTCATTATCTTTCATTCAAAATTCCCAAAAGTCTTTCACCATAACCACTTTTCATTAAGGGTGCTGCTAATTCTTTTAGTTGCGTTTTACTAATTAGGCCCATTTCGAAAGCCGCTGCTTCAATTGCGCCTATTTTTAAACCTTGGCGTTCCTCAATAACCTCCACAAATTGAGAAGCTTGCATTAATGATTGAAAAGTACCCGTATCTAACCAAGCGGTACCTCTATCTAGAATGCTTACACTTAGCTTGTTTTTGACCAAATATGCTTTATTTATATCCGTAATTTCTAGTTCTCCTCTTTGGCTAGGAAGAATGCTTTTAGCGATTTGAACTACATCATTATCATAAAAATAGATGCCAGGAACTGCATAATTCGATTTTGGTTTCAAGGGTTTTTCTTCAATACTAATAGCCTTTCCTTCATCATTAAATTCAACTACGCCATAGCGTTCTGGATCATGAACTCTATAGGCGTAAATAATACCACCATCAGGATCATTATTAGATTGTAGCAATTTAGCTAAACCAGAACCATAGAAAATATTATCCCCTAAAATAAGTGCAACTTTATCATTGCCAATAAATTTTTCTCCAATGATAAAGGCTTCTGCTAAGCCATTTGGGGCTTCTTGAACTGTATATTCAAATTTGCAACCATACTTTGTACCATCACCTAATAAATCTTTAAAAAGCGGAAGGTCTTTAGGGGTTGAAATTATTAATATTTCATTTATTCCAGCATAAATTAAAGTTGATAATGGGTAGTAAATCATAGGTTTATCATAAATAGGCATTAGTTGCTTACTTATTGATAAGGTTAAAGGGTGTAAACGTGTTCCTGATCCTCCCGCTAAAATTATTCCTTTCATTTTTTGTGATTCAAGATTTAGGCAAAATTTTAAGGGTACATTTTGAAATAATATTCTTGATAAGCTCCAGAAGTAACATTCTCAAGCCAAGCGCTATTTGCTAAAAACCAATCAATAGTTTTTGCTAATCCTTCCTCGAAAGTAACTGATGGTTTCCAACCTAGCTCTTTATTTATTTTAGAAGCATCAATAGCATATCGTAAATCATGCCCAGGCCTGTCTTTAACGTAGGTTATTAACTTTTCATTTTCTCCTTCTGACCGATTTAGTTTTTGATCCATTAATTTACATAGTAATTTAACCAGATCAATATTTTTCCATTCATTGAATCCCCCTATGTTATAGGTTTCATGATTCTTTCCTTTATGAAATACTAAATCTATTGCTGTAGCGTGGTCTTCCACATATAACCAATCCCTTGTGTAATTTCCATCACCATAAACCGGCAAGGCTTTTTTTTGTATAATATTATGTATAAATAAAGGAATTAACTTTTCTGGAAAATGGTTGGGGCCATAATTATTCGAGCAATTGGTAATCACATAGGGTAGGCCATACGTTTCGCCATAGGCTCTTACAAAATGATCTGAACTTGCTTTGGATGCAGAATAGGGAGAATTAGGATCATAAGAAGTGGTTTCTGTAAACAAGCCAGTCTCCCCTAAAGATCCATAAACTTCATCCGTACTGATATGATAAAAAAGCTTATTTGCTAAATTATTTTTCCATATTTCTTTTGCGGCATTTAATAAGTTTACCGTACCTATAACATTTGTCTTTACAAAAGCCAACGGATCGGTAATTGACCTGTCAACATGTGATTCTGCTGCAAGATGAATAACCTTATCAAATTGGTATTCTTCAAAAAGTAAATTTATAAAATTCGCATCGGTGATGTCTCCTTTAATAAAATGATAATTAGAACAATTTTCAATATCCTTTAAATTTTCTAAGTTACCAGCATACGTCAATGCATCTAAATTATAAACGGTATAATTACGGTAGTTGTTTACGAATCTCCGTACAACATGAGATCCAATAAATCCAGCACCACCAGTAATTAATACGTTCATAGTTACTCCTTTTTGTAATTTTTAAGATACCTATTTAAAGAGAATATGGTGAGTACAAAGCCAGTTAGTAAAATTAGCAAAGCAGGAATAATGAATTTACTGCTTTTAAAAATACCTTTTACTTCAACTCCTTTTCTAGGGAATGCTGAGATTACATTTAAAATACTCGATTTGTTGGCCCGCTCTTCATTTAGTTTAACTATACTAGATTTTAGTTCTTCCATTTTATTAATTAATGAAAGTTCTTTATTCTCTTTGCCGCCACTCTCCCCCAAACTAATAATGGTGCCCTGCATTGTTTTATCTGCCTCTTTCAACATTACTCTTTTGTACAAGAGTTGTAGCGAATCGATCTCCGTAATTTGTTTGGTGTAAATGCTATCTTGTAATTTTATATTGATATCACTAATATTCTTTTGTAAATTAAAATAATCATTTCTAGAGATGGAATTAATGATTGAAGGTTGAATTTTCTTCGCAATACCATTATTAATTGCTGTTACAGAAATGGTGTGAAAACGTGCATCTAAAGAATTAAAATTCTTAAGATAGGCCTCCATATCAATGGCTTTTTGGGTAGTGGTATCTAAACTACGTACAAATTTATCAAATAATTGCACTTTTTGGTTTTCATCGGAATACGATTCTACAGTAAATTTTTTTATCGTAGCCGCTTCTTTTTTTGTAATATCTAACGCTTCAGCTAAAGCTAAAGAATCTTGGGCTTCAGCCAATTCATTGTAAAAATTTATATTGTTATAGAGTTGTTGCACACTATTAAAATTGGGTTCCACCACCATTGTAGAGATGTATTTAGGGTCTTTATTCATATCTAAATAAATACCTATACCTAAGCCTATAACCCCAGCAATTACAAATTTCAGAAAGTGTTTTTGTATAAACTGCAAAAAACGAATAAGAAGTCCAAAAATTCCTTTAAAAATACTTGCGATAAAATTGAATAACTTTTTAAATCCGTTACCGATTAAATGAAACAATTGTCCTAAGTCTACTTCTTCAGAAGCCGATGATGATTGTTGTGGTTTTTGGTCGCTCATGTTTTTATTAAGAATTGTTAAATATTTGCTTTAGTATTTTATCTGTAATTAAATAGGTGGGCTTTACTCCTGTTGTTCCTAATCCTCCAGAAGCTAAGGTGCTTCCTGTTTCTAGGGGGTTATCAGAGGCATAATACGCATAACGTACTTTTACATCATCACGTATACTCTTGCGTATTTTAGAGGCTGACTGAATGGCTTTTTGATAATGAACACCTTCCATTTCTAAACCAATTACATTCCAAGTAGAGGCATGGAAAAATTTCAAAATATCTTTATTCTGTAAGGATGTCCCTAAAACTGTGACCATAGTGCCTTCTAATACTTTTAAGCCATGACCTTCAAAATCTGCCGCACAAAGTTCATTTTTAAAAGGATAATTATCCGCAGTCCCCTCAAAAATATGTGCAGAAGGAATCATTAAATCACCTTTTCCGCCTTCTAATATGCCAGCTTTTCCCATGATAGATATCGATTCTACATTCAAAAATACCTCTTGGTTTTTTTTAACCTTATAGGGTTTTAATAGTTCATCTATAGTTTCGTAAGCTTGCTCCCCAAAAGCATAATCCATTACAAAGATAATAGGTTTTTCTGCATTAGGAACATCTTTTGCGAAACAGTAGGCGCAAACCTCTTCAGTTAGTTTTGCTGTATCAAAAATTTGAACATCAATATTCGTCCCCGAAACATCATCTATAGCAATCATACCATTTTTAGTAGCAACAGCTATTACTTTGTTTCTTAAGGGGGAATTATCTGAAGAACTTAGTTTTTCATAAATTTCTAAAGAGCCATTATTGGGGAATTCTTTGGCTAATGCTTTTTTGGCAAATAACGAATTCATGACACTATGCATATTAGCACTGATAATATGAATAGGTCGGTTAATAAGTCCTGCAGTGTTCAAGGTTTCTTTAATAGCATCTGCCCAACGTTCACCATGGATATGGTGCCCCAAGCGCTCTCTTAATAGAGGGGCGAAGGTAATTGCCCTTTTGTTACCTGTTAGCTCTTCTTCTATAGCTAATTTACCTAACCAATAGATGATTTGAAGAAAGCGATCTGGATTTTTTTTGGTGGCAAATTTTTCATAGACATCTAATATCTCAACAAAAGACCTTCCCAAGACATTTGCGGTATGTATGATGGCAATTTCTCTTTCCGCCTGCGTTAATTTCGATTTCTGGATTGCATTTTCTAATTTTTCCCAATCCCGAATGGTTCTATCCGTATCTTCAATTAAGACACGTTTAGAAATCTTATAAGACTCTATAAAAAGAAACGTAAGATGTGTTAAAATATCATAGATATCTGATCGCCCTCTGGTAATCTCAATATTCATTTGCTCGTCGTCTATTCTGTAGCAATTACGACGTCTTTTCGGGGGTATTATGGCTTTGAAATGAGATTTTCCATAACCTTCATCAGATGTTAGGTTAATAAATCTACATTGTTCTATACCTTCAGGTAATCGTTCCAAAACATAAATTAAACCACTTAATTCAGCTTTTTCTTCAGCAATCGTTCCGTAAATTTCAGGTCTTAATTGTAATAGCGCGTTTCTTAGCGTTTCTCCAGAAACACCCATAGGTTTGTAAAAACCACGATTAAACAAATGACGCATAGTAATATACAAACGTTCAATAGCATTTGTAGATTCTTGTGCCCTAGTAGTATTCGTTGTTTTGCTCATAAAAAAATTTCACGTAAAATTACAATTAATTTATCAGTTCTCTAATTTTTGAATTCGGCGGCTATATCTTAAAATTATTTAGTTCACTTGCTACTTTTCGATCATTCGATAAACGTTGAACTTTATTTTGCCCACCAAGTTTGCCAATAGATTTCATATAATCGCGAAATCCATCTTTTTTAATTGCTGTTATTTTTAGGGGTTGAAGAATTTTACCTTCAATAAGATCATAGTAATAACTATTTTGCTCTTGTAGTGTTTGGTCTAGAACATGTATGAATTTTAAAATATCTGTTGGTTCTTTTTCAAATTCAATAAACCACTCATGATAAGGCAGCTCATTTTCATTCGGAGTAATTTGCGGGGCTACAGTAAATTCATTTACGCTGGCATCTGTGGCAGCAATTGCTTGTTGTATGGCAGATTCCACTTCTTTTCCAATAACATGCTCTCCGAAAGCAGATATAAAATGTTTTATTCTACCCGAGACTATTATTTTAAAAGGTTTTATTGATGTAAACTGAATCGTATCTCCTAAGTTATACGCCCATAAACCAGCATTTGTGGAGATGATCATAACATAATTTACACCAAGTTCTACTTCTTTTATAGTTATTCTCTTGGCATCTTTATCAAAGAATTCATCAGATTTTATAAATTCATAGAATATTCCAGAGTTTAATAACAATAACATTCCTTTTTCTTTTTGCGAATCTTGATAAGCAAAAAAGCCTTCACTCGCAGGGAAAAGTTCAATACTATCTACTTTTCTACCTATTAAGTTTTCAAACTTCGCTCGATAAGGCTCGTAGTTAACACCACCATAAATGAATAAGTTGAAGTTTTTAAAAAGTTCTCCAACCTTTTTGTTGCTAGTGGCATTTAACTTTTCAAAATACATTTGAACCCATGAAGGAATACCAGCAATAACAGTCATATCTTCATTAATAGTCTCTTCAACAATTTTATTAACCTTGGTATCCCAATCGTCAATACAATTAGTTTCCCAACTAGGTAATCTGTTTTTTTGTAGGTAATTAGGAACGTAATGAGCAGAAATTCCAGAGAGGCGCCCTAGTTTTACACCATTTTTTTCATGTAATTCGGGGCTTCCTTGTAAAAAAATCATTTTACCATTTACAAATTCTGAATTCCCAGTTTCATTTATATAATTCAAGATGGCATTACGCGATGCTTCCACTTGGTTTTTTATAGATTCTTCTGTTATAGGAATGTATTTTGCCCCAGAAGTAGTTCCAGAAGTTTTTGCAAAATAAACAGGTTTACCTGGCCAAAGGATATCCGGTTTTCCGGCAACTACCTTTTCAACATAAACTTTTAATTCTTCATAGTCTCTTACGGGCACATTTGTTATAAAATCAGCATGAGATTTTATAACATTGAAATTATGGTCTTTTCCAAACGCTGTATGCTGTGCTTTTTCTAGTAGTTGTTTAAAAAGCTTATCCTGGGTTAAAAAAGGGTTGTCAGCCCATTTTTTTGTTCTTTTTGCAATCCTCTTTGCAAATATTTTTGCGGCTAACGATTTTAGAGACATATTTTTTATTTAAAATCGATATAATCTTTTGGATTTACGGGACTACCGTTATTCCATAATTCAAAATGCAAATGTGGGCCAGTTGTAAGCTCACCAGTATTACCAACTGAAGCAATAACTTCACCTGTGCGCACCAAATCTCCTTGCCCTTTATTTAAAGAGCCATTGTGTTTATATACAGAAAGTAAACCATCTTTATGTTCTATGATGATAACATAACCTGTTTCAGAGGTCCATTCGGAAAAAATAACAGTACCATCCGCAACCGATTTAACAGGTGTTCCTTTTGCGGCAACTACATCCATGGCAAAGTGTTTTTTGTCGGCATCATATTCTTGTGAGATGCTTCCATTAATTGGAGGGAACAGAATTACATTCACATTCTTAGTATTTCGCTCAAACAAATTGTATTTATCTTCCAATGCAACTTGAGCTCTAAGAATTGAATCCTCTTTTATAGGAGTTAGATCTATAGTTGATGGGTCTAGTTTAAATTGCTCAAAAAGTGAATCTCGGTTAATTTGATTATTGGCAATGTCCCCATTTAATACTTTTCTAATATTGTCTAAATACTTGTTGGTATAGCTTAATACGCGTACAAGAGAATCTGTTTTATAAGTAAGTTCTGTTGCCTGTCTTTTAAGTTTAGTGGATGAATAACCGGGGATGTATTCTCGTAACGGGGTAAAGGCGACAAGTAGCGTTGTTAGAGCAATAAGACAAACAATAAATAGAGAGCCAGTGATAAAAACGTTTAAACGACTAAGTTTAAAAGAGATTTTTTCTTCAAAGGTGTTTTCATTCAGAATTACCAATCGGTATTTGTGAAGCAATTTTCGCTTTATTTCTTTCCTTTTTTTTTGTTTTTTAACCATACCACACAAATATAAGCTTAGAAATGTATTTCGTTGTAAAAGTTTAAAAAATTCTATGAATTGATAAAAATACAAAATGCCAATATAGTATACGCTTTGAAATTAAGTAGAGATTTTTTAAATAAATTAAACCTAAAGTAAATATTAACAGTAGGTGTAATAGTTTTTTAGTAAATTTGTAGTTCTAAAATTTAAATTTATGGTAGCTTCAAATATATTTTTAGGAATGATTGGGCCATGGCAAATCGCGGTAGTAGTTGTACTTGTGCTTTTACTTTTCGGAGGAAAAAAAATTCCTGAATTAATGCGTGGACTTGGTAGTGGTATTAAAGAGTTTAAAGATGCTTCAAAAGAAGATGATACTGCAGACAAATTGGAGGAAAAAAAATAAAAAAACAAACATATATTTTTAAGAATCCCTCGATATATTCGAGGGTTTTTAGTTTTAGAAAAGAATATGTTTAATAATGTTTATCTTGCTGTATGTTAAGCTTTTAAAATGTAGATATTTTTTTATAAAATAACATTTTTTACTTAAGCCACTACGCTTTTACAGGGCTACACAACAAATTTTTAACGTTAGGCTTAACATAAATTAATATTGATCTCTATAAATAATTGCATTTGTTTTGAAATTTGAGTTTTATTTTGGATACTTAATATTTGCTATTCGATAATTAGAGCAGTTTTGCTGGCAGATATTGATTTAAATTAATTATAAAAACATTTAGGAAGTAAGATATTAGAATTCAAGACGTATACTTTTTACATAATAATAAATAAGAAATAAATCTTTCTTTGTTACAAATTTTTGTTAACTTAAAGAAGAAAAGTATCTCCCCCTAGATTCATTTAATGTACCAATGATGAAAAAAATTATTGTATTTATAATCTTCCTTTCTTTTTTGGATTTGACGGCACAGGCCGATAATTCAAAAGTTGCGGATCGTAAATATAAAAATACTCAACAAGAGTCTCTTTATCAAAATACAGTAGCTATTGAAGGTGTTACAATTGATATGCTTAACACTATAAGGGTAAAAGAGGAGACAATAAATGGCAATACAAAGCAAAACAAGTTAATAAAAAGAGCTGATGCATATTTTGAAAAAATGTGGTATACCGAAGCTGCTGAACTTTATGAATTAGCACTTGAGGATAAAGCGAACTATTCTTTTGAAGTTCTTAAAAAGATTGGAGATGCATATTATTTTAATACAGATATGCAAAAAGCTGCTGAGTGGTATGATATTCTTTATACAAATTATAAAGATAATATGACCGCAGATAATTATTTCAAATATGCGCATACCTTAAAGGGGACAGGTAATTACAGCAAGGCAAAAAGGCTAATGCGTATTTATAATAGAATTTATAAAGACGAAAATCTGAAGATTGATTCTGAAAAGCAAAATCAAAGTGAGGTTGTTTTAGATAGAATTATAAGCGCAGATGATACCTATTCTATAAAAAATGTTGCCATAAATTCTCAATTTTCTGATTTCTCTCCAATTTTCTATGAATCAGATAAAGTGGTTTTTGCTTCTGCAAAGGATTCTTCTGTGTTTACGACGAGAACATATAAAGTCAACAATCAACCATTTCTAGATTTGTATGTTTCAAAGGTAAATGAAGAGTCAGCGGATTTAATGGAAGCAATTAAATTTTCCAAAAGAATAAATTCCAAATATCATGAGGCTTCGGTGGCGTTTGCACCCGACAATATGACCATGTATTTTACTAGAAACAATTATAGTAAAAAACTGCGAAGGGATAAAAACGGAATTAATCAGCTAAAAATTTATAAATCAACGAAAGTAGATGGCAAATGGGATAAACCTACCGAACTACCCTTTAATAGTGATAATTATTCTACAGGTCATCCAGCTTTAAGCGCTGATGGAAAATTGCTTTATTTTGTTTCTGATATGCCAGGTAGTATGGGTGCATCAGATATTTTTGTTGTAGATGTACTCGAAAATGGCAATTATTCAAAACCTCGAAATTTGGGTCCGGAAATTAATACAGAGAAACGAGAAATGTTTCCTTTTGTAACGGCTACAAAACTGTATTTTTCATCCGAGGGCCATGTAGGTCTAGGAGGCTTAGATGTTTTTGAGGCTACATTTAGTGAACAAGGTTTCAAGAGAGTCAAAAATGTTGGAAAACCGATAAATAGTAATAAAGATGATTTTTCTTATATCGTTAATGAAGAAAATCAAAAAGGCTATTTTGCTTCGAATAGGCCAGGTGGAAAAGGAGATGATGATATATATTCTTTTCAGCGTTTGCAGGTGGAAGAGGTTAACTCTACAGCAATAGCGGGCGTTGTAACCGAATTAATTACTAATGAATTCATGCCAAAAGCATTAGTGACATTATTAGACGAAAATAATATTAAACTTAAGGAAATTGAAACGGCTGATGATGGTAGTTTTGTTTTTGAGGATTTGGATGGGGATAAAAAATACACTTTAAGAACTAATAAAGAGGAATATTTTGAAGATTTACAAAGTATTACTATCAAAAATAATGAAACCGCGAGTTTAAACATATCACTTAAAAAATTAGAAGAGTTAATAGTTCTTGAAGAGGCTATTAAAAAGCTTAAGATGAATATGATTTTCTTTAATTTTAATACATCATTCATACGGGAAGATGCTACGCAAGAGTTAGATAAATTAGTTGAAGTCATGAATGAATACCCAGAAATGGTTATAAAAATTGAATCACATACTGATAGTAGAGGCCCTAGTGCCTACAACAAGTATTTATCGGATAAACGAGCTAAATCTTCAAGAGATTATATTATTTCTAAAGGAATTTCTGTCTCGAGAATAGAAAGCGCAATAGGCTACGGGGAGGATAGATTGTTTAATGAATGTGATGGTAGCGTGAAATGCACCAAACAGCAACATGAATTGAATAGACGCTCTGAATTTATAATAGTGAAAATGTAATTATTAAAGTTTATGATATAAAAAACCCAAGCAATTGCTTGGGTTTTTTATATTAAAATGTGGTATTTAAATATACTAAAAGTTTGCTTTTAGTAATTCTCTATTCATACGAGCAATGTTTTCTAGAGAAATTCCTTTAGGACACTCTACTTCACATGCCCCGGTATTTGTACAATTTCCAAAACCTTCTAGATCCATTTGAGCTACCATGTTTTTAACGCGATCTGTTGCTTCTATACGTCCTTGTGGGAGTAATGCGTATTGAGATACTTTTGCGCCAACAAAAAGCATTGCAGATGAGTTTTTACAACTAGCCACACAAGCTCCACAACCAATACAAGTCGCTGCATCCATAGCTTCATCAGCATCATGCTTAGAAATAGGAATATTGTTAGCATCTTGAGTATTACCAGAGGTATTAACAGAAATATAACCACCAGCATGCTGAATACGGTCAAAAGAACTTCTGTCTACGACCAAATCTTTAATTACAGGAAAAGCCTTTGCTCTAAATGGTTCAATAGTAATGGTATCGCCATCCTTAAACATACGCATGTGTAATTGGCATGTGGTTACACCTCTATCCGGCCCATGAGCTTCGCCATTTATGTACATGGAACACATTCCGCAGATTCCTTCACGACAGTCATGATCAAAGGCAACTGGTTCTTTACCCGTATTGATCAATTGTTCGTTTAAAACATCCATCATCTCCAAAAAAGACATATGTTCAGATATTTCTGTTACTTTATAATCGACCATTGAACCTTTATCTTTAGGTCCTTTTTGTCTCCAAATTTTTAATGTCAGATTCATATTTTTTTAGTTTTTGGTTGTTAGTTGTTCGTTGTTGGTTTTTAAATTAAACCAGCAACTAGCAACCATCAACTACTTGTAACTTCTTTGTTTTAATTCTATTTCGTTGAACTCTAATTGCTCTTTGTGTAAAATAGCATCAGCGGGCTCCCCTTTATATTCCCAAGCAGAAACAAAAGCATAATCTTTATCGTTACGTTTGGCTTCTCCTTTCTGTTCTCCGTCTAATTCAACAGATTCTTCTCTAAAATGACCACCACAAGATTCTTCTCGAACCAAAGCATCTTTAGCAAAAAGCTCTCCTAATTCCAAGAAATCGGCAACACGACCAGCTTTCTCTAATTCTGGGTTCATTTCGTCAGAAGTCCCCGTAACTTTTACATCTTTCCAGAATTCTTCGCGCAAAGCTTTAATTTCGGCCATAGCCTCTTTTAAACCTTCTGCATTACGAGACATACCACATTTATCCCACATGATTTTACCTAGTTTCTTATGGTAATAATCAACAGAGTGTAGTCCGTCATTATTAATGAAAAAGTCTATTTTATCTTTTACCGATTTTTCTGCTTCATCAAATTCAGGAGTGGTTGTGGATATTTTTCCTGTACGTATTTCATGCGATAAATAATTACCAATGGTGTACGGTAAAACAAAATATCCATCGGCTAATCCTTGCATTAATGCAGAGGCACCTAATCTGTTTGCGCCATGATCAGAGAAATTAGCTTCACCAATACAATATAAGCCTTCAACAGTAGTCATTAAATTATAATCTACCCAAACGCCACCCATTGTATAGTGTGTTGCAGGATATATCATCATTGGAGTTTTATACGGATCTTGATCAACAATTTTTTCATACATCTGAAATAGGTTGCCATACTTTTCCTTTACAATTGCAGCTCCTAATTCAATTATTTTTTCTTTCGATGCATTGGTAATATTGTGAATTTTAGCTTGCTCTATACCGTAACGCTCTATGGCAGTAGCAAAATCTAAATAAACAGCTTCGCCGGTAGCATTAACACCATATCCAGCATCACAACGTTCTTTAGCAGCTCTCGATGCAACATCACGTGGTACCAAGTTACCGAAAGCAGGGTAGCGGCGTTCTAAGTAATAATCTCTTTCATTTTCTGTCAACGCTGTGGGTTTCTTCCGCCCTTCACGAATTGCCATTACGTCGTCCATATTTTTGGGAACCCAAATACGGCCATCGTTACGCAAGGATTCAGACATCAATGTTAATTTAGATTGATAGTCTCCTGAACGAGGAATACATGTAGGGTGAATTTGAGTATAACAAGGGTTAGCGAAAAACGCACCTTTTTTATGTATCTTCCAAGCAGCTGTGGCATTAGATCCCATTGCATTTGTAGATAAGAAATAAACATTTCCGTATCCACCAGAAGCAATAACAACAGCATGCGCTGAATGACGCTCAAGTTCACCAGTAACTAAGTTACGAGCAATAATTCCCCGAGCTTTGCCATTAACTTTAACCACATCTAACATTTCATGGCGATTGAACGGGGTAATTTTACCACGTGCAATTTGTCTATTCATTGCGGAATAAGCGCCTAAAAGTAATTGTTGCCCTGTTTGTCCTTTTGCGTAGAAAGTACGTGATACTAATACACCACCAAAAGAACGGTTATCTAATAAGCCACCATAATCACGTGCAAAAGGAACCCCTTGCGCAACACATTGATCAATTATATTAGCAGAAACTTCAGCTAATCGGTATACGTTAGCTTCTCTAGAACGATAATCGCCACCTTTAACAGTATCGTAAAATAGACGATACGTAGAATCACCATCCCCTTGGTAATTTTTTGCAGCATTGATACCTCCTTGCGCTGCAATTGAATGTGCTCTTCGTGGAGAATCTTGATAACAAAAAGTTTTTACATTATAACCAAGTTCTGCTAATGTTGCGGCAGCAGAACCACCAGCTAAACCTGTACCAACAACAATAATATCAATATTTCGTTTGTTTGCAGGGTTTACTAAATCAATATGATTTTTATAGTCAGTCCATTTATCCTTTAATGGACCTTTAGGTACTTTTGAGTCTAATACAGACATAAGTAATAGTATTAATGGTTAAAATGATGATAAAGAGCAATCACGATAAATAATAATGGTATTACAATTGCATATGCCTTACCAAAAATTTGTAGCTTTTTCTTTCTCATAGAAGTTACCCCAGCCGATTGAAATGCCGAACTGAATCCATGCATAAGATGCAATGATAAAAACACAAATGCTACTATATAGGCGCCAACTCTTAATGGGTTAATAAATTTGTGCGTTAGTTCTTCATAATAACGAAACCCTTCACCATCTGCTAATAATCCAGACATATCGCCTTGAATATATTTAGTATTAATTTCTGGCAACCAAAAATCAATAAAGTGTAGCACCAAGAACGCTAATATAGCAAGGCCGCTGTAAATCATGTTTCTACTCATCCAAGATGAATTGGCAGCACCATTATTTTTCGCATATTTTACGACTCTTGCGCTTCTGTTTTTAGCTTCTAAAATAAAGCCCATTACAAAATGGTAAATTACTCCAAAAATTAAAACGGGTTGCAATAGGTATTGTACAGCCCAAAAGGTTCCCATAAAATGAGAAGCTTCATTAAAAGCATTTGGACTAAAAACCGATAAAATATTGATTGCACAATGTTGAAGAAGAAAAAACATTAAAAAGAAAGCAGAAAGTGCCATTGCATACTTTCTACCAATCGAAGATTTAAAAAATCCGCTCATTAGTTGTTAGTTTTATTTACAAATTTACAGCACAGCCAAGTTATTAACAAACTTTAAAGCGGATTACTGTACTTATTTAGAATCAAAATAAGTAACCTTTTTTTTGTTTATAAATTTTGCAACTATAACTTTTAAAAGCAAAAGAAAATTAAACAAAAAAAATAAGTCTTCAACTTATTCTAAATCTTTTAACTGAATTGAAAGCGCTTTAGTTGAAAGTTGTACCTCAATAAAGGATAAAATTAATGATATCATTAATGAGAACAGACTAATTCCAAAGATAAGATTAGCTAAAATCATTAACTCAATATAAATCAAAAACATGGTAATCACGGCTAATAAAAAACTTACAATGGCCATTGCTTGCATATTCTTAATTATAGAAAGTCGCTTTCTAAGTTGTTTTACTTGTAAGTTAATCGAATGAGATTCAGTTTCTTGGTATTTTTGATGTAATTGTCGAATTAGTGCGGCTATAGCAAGATATCTAGCATTATAGGCGAGCATCGTTAGTGAAATTGCTGGAAAAAGTAAGGCGGGTATGCTTAATGTTAACTCCATATTATATTAGTCTGTTGCAACTCCAAAATAAAGCCATTCAACGTTTTTATTAAAGGGATTATTTTGTGAATGTAATTCACCCGGTTCTATGGTTATACAATCTCCAGGTTCAAGAATCATTTTTTTACCATTGACCACAAATTCTGATTTGCCTTTTTGAATGTAAAAAACTTCAAACATAGTATCGTGTTTATGCAATTCTACAGATTGTCCTGGTTTAAAAACAGCACTTCCAAACATCATTATTTTCGGAACAACTCCAGCTTTAATAAACACCTTTTTTTTAATATCAGGATTATGCGAAACACCTAGTTCTGGTAAAGTATCGGTCTTTATTAATTTCATTTAGCGCTGGATATTTGTTGTTATTCTATTTCAAATGATACGTTTTCTTTCACATTTTTACCTTCCAAGATAACTAGGTACTTGCCTTTTGGCAAGTAGGTTTTACCATCTTTAGCCGCTACTAATTCGGTTTTCACCTTTTTCAAATAGGCACTTTTTCCGGATTTTGAAAATGCTAAATCATAGGATAAAATATTGAATCCTTTTTCTGCTGCTATACTTGTTGAACTTACAGGAATACCATTTTCAGTGGTTATAGTTGCATCGTAAACCCCAGGTTTTGTGGTGAAAAAAGTAATATCAAGACCCGGAGTTTGTGGCTTGCCCCAAGAACTCCAAGAACTACCCCATCTTGTTGAATGTTTTATTTTTTCTGGTTGAAATACATAGAAATCCTTTGCCATCATTGCTGCATTCATCTCCTGTAGCCTAGCAATATTTGTTTTGTAAATACTTCGGCCATGCGTCCCTACTAATAGGTCTTTTGCTTCCGCTTGAATCACCAAATCATGAACCGCTACATTCGGAATTCCGTTTTGAAAAATTTCCCATGATTGTCCTTGGTTAAAAGAAACATAAAGCCCATTATCAGTACCTACAAATAGTAGGTTTTCATTAATTGGGTCTTCTAGAATTACATTGACTGCAGAAGCTGGAATATTGCTGGCAATACTTTTCCATGTTTTTCCATAATTTTCACTCACATAAATATAAGGAGTAAAATTGTCATTTCGATAACCATTTAAGGTCACATAAACTCTTTCTTTTTTATGTTTTGACGCAACAACACGTGAAACCCATAGTTCTTTAGGAAAGGAATATGAAATGAGGTTCCAGCTTCCTCCTCCATTTTGTGTTAACTGTACTAAGCCGTCATCACTACCTGAATATAGTAGACCAAATTTAAATGGAGATTCGGAGATGGTAGTTAAGGTGCCGTAAGCCACATTTCCTGATTTTCCACCTTGAGTTAAATCTGGTGATATGGTTTCCCAATCATCTCCTTGGTTTAATGAACGGTGCAGTTTATTTCCGCCTAAATAAAGAATATCTTGATTGTGTGAAGAAAGTAGGATAGGGGTTTGCCAATTAAAACGATATGGGGTTTCTCCTAACTCGTGTTTTGGCTGTATGTATTTTTTCTTGTCATTTGCAATATCTAATCTGTAATAATTGCCAAACTGATAGCCCGTATATACCACATTTGAATTTCGATTATCTATTTGTACCTGCATACCATCACCTCCCATAATAGATTTCCAAGAATAATCTCCGCTTTGATGCCAACTTGTACTTTCGTCCGCAGTGTTCGGGCCTTTCCAAACACCGTTATCTTGCAGCCCACCGTAAACATTATACGGCTTTTCATGATCTACATTTATTGAATAAAACTGACCTACTGAAGGGGAATTATTTTTAATCCAATTGGCACCATCATCATAAGAGATGTTAACTCCACCATCATTACCATTAACAAGATGCCCAGGTACTTTTGGGTTGATCCATAGGGCATGATGATCAGAATGTACATTATCGCCATTAATAGAAGTATAGGTTTTACCACCATCATCAGATTTAATAATAGGAACACCTGCTAAGTATATTTTATCTACATTACTTGGATCTACATTAATTTGAGCAAAATAATAACCATAGCTATAAAATAAATCATCAATATAATTTTCATTTTGTTTATTCCATGTATTTCCGCCATCATTACTTCGGTATACTTCTGCACCAATCACTGGAGTATCAAATAGCATAGAATTTGCATCTTCTAAATATTTGGCAAGATCTTCAGGATTAACAGATCCACCACGCACTAATTGTTTTACATTATCGGCACGATACTTTTCTTGAAAGCCATTGGTTTTTAAAAACTCGTTTAATTTTTTATCTTCTATTCTCAATAACTGGTCAATAGACATGGTTTTAAAATCATCTTTGGATAAATCGTCTGATTTTTTATTGACGCTGCTCGCTTTTGTTCTTCTAAATTGATTATCGAGAACTGCATAAACCGTATTTTCATCATAGACAGCTAAGCCGATTCTACCAACCCCTTCACCAGTAGGAAAACCACTATTTACTGTTGATACTTTTTCCCATGTAGAGCCACCGTCACTACTTTTATATATTCCAGAGTCATTTCCATTACCAGTAAAATCCCATGCTTTTCTGTCTTTTTCCCATGACGCGGCATACATGATATTAAAATCATTTGGTGCCATGGCAACATCGATTATTCCTGAAATATTGCTAACAAATAATGTTTTTTCCCATGTAAATCCACCATCTTTAGTTTTATAAATTCCTCTATTTTCATTCGTAGAATATAAATGCCCTGTTACACCAATAACAACTTCATCAGGATTATTTGGGTTGATGAGGATTCTACCAATATGGTGAGAATCTGATAAACCCATATTTTGCCATGTTTTACCTTTGTCGGTGGATTTTAAAACACCTATTCCTGCGTATGAAGAACGTGAGGCATTATTTTCCCCTGTGCCCACCCAAATTGTCTCATTCTTCCAATCTACCGCGATATCACCAACATTTTGCGTTTCAGAATTGTCTAAGATTGGAGTGAACGTGGTGCCATTATTATTGGTATACCAAAGACCTCCAGAAGCATAACCTACATAAAATTCTGTCGAATTATTAGGATTTACAGCTACATCTACAACACGTCCACTCATCACCGTTGGTCCTATGTTTTGAAAAGAAATGTTTTTAACAATAGAGTTTTGGTTTAAGATTTCTTTTTGTTGAAGAGCAGATTCCATTATTTCAGAAGAAGTTGGTAATATTTGTGAGAAACCAAAAAATGTAATGCTGAAAAATAAAATTAAAAAAAATAGTTTGTACATGATGGTTGAATTGAAATTAGTCCTTGGAAAGTTAACAAATCTCAATGTAAGATGAACTATTCTTAAATAATTTAAGCATTTGGTAAGTAGTAGGCGGTAATTTGATTTATAGCAATAAACAGCCCTAATGGATTTGATATGTTGATTTTTAAAACAATATATTGTTTAATTCGTAAAAATGTTGTTAATTTATTAAATAAAAATCAATTAAACCAAACAAAGATGGAAGAGTATTTACCGTTAATTATTCAATTAGTAACTGGAGCTATAGGAGGAAATGTAGCCGGAAAATTATTAAAAAACTTATCATTAGGAACTGTTGGCAACACAATCGCCGGACTTGTCGGTGGTGGTATTGGGGGTCAATTACTTGGAATGTTAGGAATGGGAGCAGGAGCCGCTGCTGGAACTGATGCGATGGATATGTCTAGCATTATTGGAAGCATTGCCGGTGGTGGTATTGGTGGTGGTGTAATTATGGCAATAGTTGGAGCTATTAAAAATGCAATGACAAAATAATTACAGCCAAATATTAAAATTAAAAGAGGCTCGATATCGAGCCTCTTTTTTGTTAAAGTCATCTTGTATGTGTATTAATTGTTATTTTTGATAAAATCAAAAATGCAATATGAAATACGATATCATTAGCAATAATTTATTCAAAAAGAACAGGAAGAAATTTATGGCAAAAATGCATCCAAAAAGCATTGCTGTATTTAATTCCAACGATGTTTACCCGATTAGTGCTGATAGTACTATGCCTTTCGAACAACATCGTGATATATTTTACTTATCAGGTGCTGATCAGGAAGAAACAATTTTAGTTCTATTCCCTGATGCATTAAATAAAAAACATAAAGAGGTGTTGTTTGTTCGTGAAACAAACGAACATATTGCTATTTGGGAAGGTGAAAAATTAACCAAGGAAAAAGCAACTGAAGTTTCTGGAATAGAGACTATTTATTGGTTATCAGATTTTGACAAAATATTCTTTGATCTGATGACGGAAGCAGACACCATATATTTTAATACAAACGAGCATTATCGTCAGGCCGTTGAAACACAGACTAGAGAAGATCGATTTATTCAGAAATGTAAATTAAAATTTCCGGCACATCAATATGCAAAAAGTAACCCAATTCTACAGGAAATCAGAGGAATAAAAGAGCCTGAAGAAATTGATTTAATGCAAATAGCCTGTACTATTACAGAAAAAGGATTCAGACGTCTTTTGGGTTTTGTAAAACCCAATGTTTGGGAATATGAAATTGAAGCCGAGCTTTTACATGAATTTATTCGTAATCGTTCTAAAGGATTTGCATACACGCCTATTGTTGCATCTGGTAACAATGCTAATGTCTTGCATTATATTGAGAATAATCAACAATGCAAAGATGGAGATTTGATCTTAATGGATGTTGCTGCTGAGTATGCTAATTATTCAAGTGATTTAACACGTACGATACCAGTAAATGGAAAATTTACTTCAAGACAAAAAGAAGTGTACAATGCCGTACTTCGTGTGAAAAATGATGCTACTAAAATGTTAATTCCTGGGACTATTTGGGCAGAATATCATAAAGAAGTTGGTAAAATAATGACTTCGGAACTTCTAGGGCTTGGTTTATTAGATAAAGCCGACATACAAAATGAAAACCCTGATTCGCCTGCATATAAAAAATACTTTATGCACGGTACTAGTCATCATATCGGATTAAATACTCATGATTATGGTGCTTTGAAAACACCTATGAAAGCTAATATGGTTTTTACAGTGGAACCAGGCATTTATATTCCTCAAGAAAAAATGGGAATTCGATTAGAAGATGATGTGATAATACAAGAAAAGGGAGCCCCATTTAATTTAATGAAAAATATTCCTATCGAAGTAGTAGAGATAGAAGAATTAATGAATTAAAAAAATGAAATTTCTAATACTTCCTAATAAAGGATAAGTAACTTTTTATTTATGATTATAGACGTACATACACATATAAATAACTACCATGAAGATAGAGTGGTATCTCTTGAAGAATGTTTAAATAAATTGACGGAGACAATGCTTGAGAATAAGGTAGATTATTCACTAGTATTAACATCCTATAAAGTCAATGAACATAGGCCTAGCACAAAACAAGTAGTTGAAGCAATAAAAGGCAGAGATAATCTGGGGGTAGTAGCTGGGATAAGTTATTTGAATTATAATCATCGTGATTTAAGGGAAATTGCTGATTACTTAGAAGGCGGCCATATTAAAGCCTTAAAATTTTACCCTGGGTACGAGCCATTTTACCCGAGTGATATTCGGTTTAAAGTGGTTTATGAAATGGCGATAGAATACGATGTTCCTGTGATGTTTCACTCAGGAGATACCTATGCGCCAACAGGAAGAATAAAATATTCGCATCCAATACATATTGATGATTTAGCAGTTGATTATCCTGATTTAAAAATTGTGATTTGCCATGTTGGTAATCCATGGATAAAGGATTGTATGGAGGTGGTGTATAAAAATAAAAATGTATATGCCGATATTTCAGGCTTGGTTCTTGGTGATTTTTCAACCAAATTCGAAAAATACATGAAAAAAGAAATACAAGAAATGATTACTTATGCGGGAAACCCTAAGTATTTATTATACGGTACCGATTGGCCTATTTCTAATATGAAATCGTATTTAAATTTAATGAAGCATTTAAATATTCCTGATGATAAAAAAGAGTTGATTCTATGGAAAAATGCAGCCGAACTTTTTAAGATTGATGTTTCTAAACTATAAGGCATAAAAAACAATCCAACAGTTAGTGGGTTGTTTTTAATTGAAATGAACAGGGATATTCTAAATGCCCGAGTGAGCCATGACTCTTGATAAGAAATGAATTTATGACAGAAATTATTACTACTATTTTATTTTTATTTGCAGTAATAGATCCTTTAGGTTCTGTTCCGGTTTACCTTGAGGCGACTAAAAATTTTGATAAAAAACATAAACGTAAAATAGCAGTTAGAGCTTCTTTAGTCGCTTTTGTTGTTCTTCTTTTTTTCATCATTATTGGGCAATTAATTCTTGAGGGAATGAAAGTTTCCTTAGACGCGTTTCAAATTTCTGGGGGTTTAATTCTTTTTCTTTTCGCCCTTACAATGATATTTGGCGATGGGAAACCAGAGAACGAGAAAAATAAAATTACTGATTATAAGCACGTTGCTATTTTTCCAATAGCGATTCCTTCTATAGCTTCTCCTGGTGCAATTATGGCTGTAGTATTGATGACCAACAATAACCTTTATACCATACAGCAACAGGCATTGACTACTGTGTTAGTTTTAATTGTTGTGGTCATAACCTGTGTCTTATTATTAATTGCAAATGTTGTACAACAAAGAGTAGGGGAATATGGAATTACTGTAATCAGTAAAATAATGGGTCTTATTCTGGCATCATACGCCATACAAAGTATATTAAGTGGGTTGCGAGATTTTTTTACCATTCTTCATTAATCTTATAATAATGAAAAAACTCAAATTTCCTACGGCACAAACCATTCTTATTCTCATCGCTACCTTCGTAGCAATTTTGACTTGGCTTATTCCTGCTGGGAAATATGAGAGTTTGTTATACATTGCTTCCAGTAATACTTTTCATAAAATAAGTATAGAAGAAACTTCTTCTCTACCGGCCACACAAGAGACCTTAAATAGGTTAAGTATTAAAATTCCATTAGAAAAATTTACAAGTGGAGCCATTTATAAGGCTGTTAGTATCCCAAATACCTATAGAGCGTTAGAAGCTAAACCTCAAGGAATATTAGCATTGATACAAGCACCCATAAAAGGAATTATTGAAGCGGCAGATATTATATTTCTTGTGTTAATTATTGGCGGATTAATTGGTATTATGAATACTACTGGGGCTTTTGATGCTGGTATATCATGGTTAGCAAAAACGCTAAACGGAAGAGAATATTTATTAATTATTCTGGTCACTGCGATAACCGCAATTGGGGGTACAACGTTCGGAATGTCAGAAGAAACAATGGCTTTTTATCCCATTTTGGTGCCAGTTTTTATTGCCGCAAGATATGATGCCATGGTTGGGGTGGCATGTATATTTATTGGTTCAGCAATAGGTTTGTTGTTTAGTATTACCAATCCTTTTGCAACTATTATAGCTTCTGATGCCGCCGGTATCAACTGGACAACAGGAATGTATGGTAGGTGTTTAATGTTGATTATAGGTCTTGTTGTTTGCATTTTATATATTCTTCGCTACGCAAAACGAGTAAAAGCTGATGCTTCTAAATCTCTGGTATTTGATCAAAAAGAAGATTTAGAGCAAATGTTTGGCTTAACAACAGATGGTGATAAAAAATTGAACACACGTCTTCGACTTATACTGTTCATTTTCTCTTTGTCTTTTTTAGTAATGATTATTGGCGTATCATTTCTAGAATGGTGGTTTGTTGAAATGACCTCAACCTTTTTTATTGCCGCGATAGTAATTGGATTTGTAGGCCAAATTAAGGAGTATGATTTTGTGGATGCTTTTTCAAAAGGAGCGGGAGATTTACTGAGTGTTGCTTTTATTATAGGTATTGCAAGAGGTATAACTATTATAATGGATGATGGGTTAATTAGTGACACCGTATTATACCATGCAAGTACGGTTACAGAGGGGATGAACAAAGGTGTTTTTGCGAATCTTTTAATGTTTATATATGCCGGACTATCTTTTTTTATTCCTTCACAATCAGGAATGGCGGTTTTAACCATGCCAATAATGTCTCCTTTAGCGGATACCGTTGGTGTGGGTAGAGAAGTTGTTGTAAATGCCTATTTATATGGATTAGGGTTGTTTTACTTTATCAATCCAACAAGTATGATTTTAGCAGCACTAGCTATTGTTAAAATAGGATATAACAAATGGCTAAAATTTATAGGACCATTAGTGCTAATTTTAACTATTCTAGTAATTATTTCACTTACTTTTTCGGTTTATTTTAATTGATTGCCGTTCGTTATTGTCGGTTGTTGACATAAATGGGGAGGTTTATTTTTAGCCATGGAACCCTTAATATTCCAGATATACCGTAAAACCATATCTTTGACCTTAACAAACATAACTCAAACAATAACATATGCTTGGTTTAAAATTGGCAACAGATCCTCGTTGGGCTACCTTAGTAGAAACAAATATTGAAGAAATATTGACAGATCATGCATGGTGTGAACAAAAGGCGGCAACCAATGCGATAACTATAATTTCTTTAAATTCTGAACATACAGATTTGGTGACCGATTTGTTGGCGCTTGCCAAAGAAGAATTAGAACATTTTCAGTTGGTACATGAGATTATTAAAAAACGTGGGTATACTTTAGGGAGAGAACGAAAAGATAGTTATGTAAATGAATTGTTTAAGGTGCAAATGAAAGGCGGTAGTCGACAACAAAGTCTTGTGAATAGATTATTGTTTTCTGCAATGATTGAGGCACGTAGTTGCGAACGTTTTAAAGTGCTATCGGAAAATATTAAGGACGAAGAGTTGTCAAAGTTTTATAAAGAATTAATGATCAGCGAAGCAGGTCATTATACTACATTTCTAGGTTTTGCTCGTAAATATGGTGAAGGAATAGATGTAGATAAACAGTGGAAAGAATTGTTAGTAAAGGAGGGTGAAATCATCCAAAACTATGGGAAATCAGAATCTATTCACGGTTAATAAAATAAAACTACAGAACTATTATTAAGAATTAATGAGCTATAGACTTCTTAGCTTTTTTAGGTTCAAATAAGTTCACCAAAACAAAACTTAGTAAGGCGGGTAATACCCACCCCATATTAAATCTGCTAAGGGGAATATAGTTTTTTAGACCAACTAAAGAATTACCCATTTCTAAAGTATCTAAAAAGTCAGGAATACTAAAAATTATAGTAATTACAACTACAATTTTGAAAACCTTTGATGTTGCCAACCGATCTGGAACTACATTTAAAAGTATTAGTACAATGGTGATTGGATAAATAAACATTAATGCAGGGATTGCTATCGCAACAATATAACCAACATTAAACTGTCCCATTACAACTCCTAAAATGCAACCTACAGTAGCTGTTGTCAAATACACTTTATCAGACCCTTTGCATAAATGCTTGGCAAAATCTGCGGTTCCTGCAACAATACCAACGGCAGTTGTAAAACAAGCTAAGCTTACTAAGAGACTTAGAAGTAAATTTGCTTTGCTTCCTAAAGTTTTAATACTAATACTATTTAAAAGTTCTATTCTTGAAATATCGGGCATAAACTCATTATGCATCAATGCTCCTGTACTAATTAATCCAGCATAAATTATAAAAAGGGCTAAACCGGCTAAACACCCTCCTCTGCGTATAAGCGCCTTTTTTTCGTCATAGGTAGCATCCTTGTTTTTTAAATTTATAGAAACTATTAAGACTCCTCCTACTACAACGGCACCAATAGCATCAAAAGTTTGATAGCCTTCTTGAATACCGTGAGTAAACGGACTTGCAAAAAGGGTTTCGCCATAACTAAAATCAAAAGAAAATAGGGTTATTCCTATGATCGCTAAAAGAATTAAGAAAATAGCGGGAGTTAATATTTTTCCTAGAACATTCAATATTTTAGACCGGTTCATTACGAAAACAAAAACCAAAACAAAGTAAACTATGCTGGTAAGCAGGTAAGGCGTGTCAAAAAAGGGCTGTATCGAAATTTCATGGGTTACAGAAGCTGTTCTTGGGGAAGGTAAACTAACCGAAATCACATATATTAATATGGAATAAATTAAACTAAAGGTTGGAGATACTTTTTTCCCGAAGTCAAATATTGTTCCTTGCAATTTTGCATGTGCTAATATTCCGAAAATTGGAATCAATACTGCGGATAAGCAAAAACCAATCGCAACCAACCACCACATATTTCCAGATTGAAAACCTAATAAGGGAGGAAAAATTAAATTCCCTGCGCCAAAAAATAAAGAGAATAGCGCAAAAGCAGTTACTAGGGTTTCTTTGGATTTGAACATGAATGCATAAAATAAAGTGGGAAAGATACTGGAAAAAACACTTGAACACACTTGCTTTTTATCGATGTTTTATGCATTTTATCGAAAAAACATTCTGATTTGCATTTTTTTGTCGAATAAGTCAGAAAGCGTTCAATAAAATCAACAAATGTATCGTTCTTAAAATAAAGCATTTACATTTTATTTTTATAATAAAATAAAACGCCATTTTAATCAACCAATTTGCAACCAATAAGTTCCCAAAACTTACCTGCATGACTAAAAACCAAACATATGAAAAAAGTACTTTCTAGCTGCGGCTCTAGATTTAATTCTTTCTGCTGTTCCATTTTCGGACACCATTATTCAGTTTCAAGAAAAATCACTCTACACATAAAAGAATACAAATGTATTCATTGTTCAAAAGAAGTCACAACCGATGCGACCGGGAATTTATCCAATTTAACACCCGAAATGCAAGAAATTAACGAAACACTTCAAAATTTATATCAGAAAAGACATAGAACGTCACACCAACAGGTGGCTTAATTATGCTTGGCAACAGAAATTCGAGTCTTAAGTAGATTAGAATTTCTAAACTTATTCCTGAGAGTTAAACAGATTCTTTTTTCCTTCTAGCCATGTGCCCTATGATTAGAATGGATAAGTTTTAATGTTAATTTTTCAGGAATTTTTTATTCGTTAGTTTTGAATGAATTCCAACCCTGAGCTGTTAATTCAATTTTAGAGCCACTTCTTGAAATTAAATGTGCGCCTTCATCTTTATCTGTCATATGTCCAATTACGGTTAAGTTTGGATTTCCTTTAATTTTATCAAAATCATTCTGATTAATGGTAAAAAGTAATTCATAATCTTCACCACCACTTAGCGCAACAAGAGTACTATTCATTTTAAACTCTTCACAAGAGGAAATAACAGTCGGATCTAAAGGTATTTTATCTTCATATAAATCACAACCTACACCGCTTTGTTTGCATAAGTGTAAAATCTCGGAAGAAAGACCATCACTAATATCAATCATAGCTGTTGGCTTAACTTCTAAAAGTTTTAAAATTTCAACGATATCTTTACGGGCTTCAGGCTTTAATTGGCGTTCTACAATGTAAGAGTATGGTTCTAAATCGGGTTGACTATTCGGATTTACTTTGAAAACTTCTTTTTCTCGTTCTAAAACTTGCAAGCCCATATAGGCACCACCTATGTCACCAGAAACCACTAAAAGATCATTTGGTTTAGCACCATTGCGATAGGTAATTTCTTCATCATCAACTTCTCCTAAAACAGTAACACTTATAAGTAAACCTGTTTTTGATGAAGTAGTATCTCCTCCAATTAAATCTATATTGTATTTGGTAGTTGCATGCGCAATTCCTGCATATAATTCTTCAATAGCTTCTAAAGGGAATCGATTAGAAATAGCAACGGAAACAGTAATGTGTGTTGCTATGGCATTCATGGCATAACAATCAGATAAGTTTACCATTACAGCTTTGTAGCCTAAATGCTTTAAAGGCATGTAACTCAAATCAAAATGCACACCTTCTACTAACATGTCAGTAGATAGAACGACCTTTTTTGTGTCAAAACTAAGAACAGCAGCGTCATCACCTACTCCTTTAATGGTAGATTTATGATGCAATGGGAAATCTTTTGTTAAATGCTCAATTAACCCAAATTCACCCAATTCGGCTATTGATGTTCTTTTTTGCTCTTTATCTTCTGTCATGATGCAAAAATACATTAGTATAATTTCTGGAGCAAGGGTATTACTATAATTGTAGGTTTGGCATCACTCTATAGTATCGTAAAAAGTATATGCTGTTTAATTTTTTTTAGTAGTGGAGGCTGTGTGTTTAAGATAGTTTATAAATGATTTGTGTCAAAGAATGTGTTTTTGATTTGGTTTCTTTGATAAAATCAATAAAATAATAACATGAGAAAATTATTTATTATAGTAGCTTTTGTTTCTATGGCGATGCCAACACTTATTTCTTGTAGAGAGACTCAAGAAAAAACAGTTATTATAGAAAAAGAAGCGGAAGAGGAAAAGGGGGTTCTAGAGAGAGCTGGTGAAAAAGTAGATAAAGAAGTTAATAAAGAAATAGATAAGACTATTGACAATATTAAAAATAAAGAATAGGTGCCTTAAGTGTTTCTATTTTCAACCTGAATACGGCCTATTTTTCTAGGTCGTTTTTTGTTCGTATGTTTTATAAGTATTTGTTATTTAAGTATTAGTTATAATAATGTTAGTATATATGGAAAAAAGCGACATATACCTTATCTTTGTGAATTATTTAGATTAAATCCAATTAAGTATGATTCAAGTATCGGAAACGGCAAAAAAAAGAGTCATCTCTCTAATGACAGAGGAGGGTTTTGACTCGACAAAAGATTATGTTCGAGTTGGTGTAAAAAGTGGTGGCTGTAGTGGCTTGTCTTATGAGCTAAAATTTGATGATAAAATAGCAGAAGCTGATAAGGTTTTTGAAGATAATAACGTACGAATTATTGTTGATAAAAAAAGTTTTTTATATCTGGTTGGGACTGTCTTAGAATATTCAGGCGGACTAAACGGTAAAGGGTTTGTGTTTAATAACCCAAATGCACAACGAACTTGTGGTTGTGGAGAGAGTTTTTCTCTATAAACAAAGGAAAAAAGTGAAATAATTAATCAATTTGTGTAAAAACAATTGATAAATTCAGAGAATATGGCGTATACAGAAGAAGAACTGAAGAAAGAATTAGAGACCAAAGAATATGAATACGGTTTCTATACAGATATAGAGTCAGATACATTTCCAATCGGATTAAATGAAGAGATAGTTATTGCTATTTCTAAAAAGAAAAACGAACCCCAATGGATGACCGATTGGCGTATAGAGGCTTTTCGTGTTTGGGAAAAAATGGAAGAGCCAGAATGGGCAAATGTTCATTATACAAAACCGGATTTCCAAGCAATTAGTTATTATTCAGCTCCCAAAAAATCAGATCCTAATAAATCATTGGATGATGTAGATCCTGAGTTATTAGAGATGTATCGGAAATTAGGAATTTCTGTTGATGAGCAAAAAAAACTGCAAAACGTTGCTGTTGATATTGTTGTAGATTCTGTTTCGGTTGCTACAACCTTTAAAAAGACCTTAGGTGAAAAAGGAATTATTTTTATGCCTATATCTGAAGCAATCCAAGAACACCCAGAATTGGTAAAAAAATATATGGGCTCAATTGTTCCAACAACAGATAATTTTTATGCAGCTTTAAATTCAGCGGTATTCACAGATGGTAGTTTCTGCTACATTCCAAAAGGGGTACGCTGCCCAATGGAACTATCAACCTATTTCAGAATTAACCAAGCAGGTACAGGTCAGTTCGAAAGAACTTTGGTAATTGCAGATGCGGGTAGTTATGTAAGTTATTTAGAGGGTTGCACAGCACCATCAAGAGATGAAAATCAATTACATGCGGCAGTTGTGGAGTTAATTGCCTTGGATGATGCTGAAATAAAATATTCAACAGTTCAAAACTGGTTCCCAGGGAATAAAGAAGGAAAAGGGGGAGTTTATAATTTTGTAACCAAGAGAGCTTTGTGTGAGAAAAATGCAAAAGTATCATGGACACAAGTAGAAACAGGATCTGCTGTGACATGGAAATATCCTTCTTGTATTTTAAAAGGAGATAATTCTATCGGAGAGTTTTATTCTATTGCGGTAACCAATAACTATCAGCAAGCAGATACAGGAACTAAAATGATTCATTTGGGGAAAAATACCCGTAGTACAATCATATCTAAAGGTATTTCGGCAGGAAAATCACAAAATAGTTATAGAGGTTTAGTGCAAGTGAGCAGTAGAGCAGATAATGCGCGTAACTTTTCACAGTGCGATTCTCTTCTAATGGGGAATGAGTGTGGCGCCCATACGTTTCCTTATATCGAAGTAAAAAACAAAACAGCGCAAATAGAGCATGAAGCTACTACAAGTAAAATTGGAGAAGATCAAATCTTCTATTGCAACCAAAGAGGAATACCTACAGAAAAAGCAATTGCACTAATTGTAAATGGCTTTAGTAAAGAGGTATTGAATAAATTACCGATGGAGTTTGCAGTTGAAGCACAAAAGCTTTTGGAAATTAGTTTAGAAGGCTCAGTAGGATAAAAAAAGTAGTTAGAACAAGATATAAATTACAATCAGAATGTTACAAATAAAAAATCTACATGCTAGTGTAGAAGGTAAAGAAATCTTAAAAGGAATTAATCTAGAAGTAAATGCAGGAGAAGTACATGCAATTATGGGGCCAAATGGTTCAGGCAAAAGTACTTTAGCTTCGGTTATAGCTGGTAAAGAAGAATTTGAAGTTACCGAAGGAGAGGTTATTTTAGAGGGTGAGAATTTAGAAGATGTTTCTCCAGAAGAACGTGCTCATAAAGGGGTATTTCTTTCATTTCAATATCCTGTTGAGATCCCTGGAGTTTCGGTAACGAACTTTATGAAAACTGCGATTAATGAATCACGTAAGTCTAAAGGCTTAGCAGATATGCCAGCGAGTGAAATGCTGAAATTGATTCGTGAAAAATCTGAAATGCTAGAAATTGACCGCAAGTTCTTATCGCGTTCATTAAATGAAGGTTTTTCTGGTGGTGAGAAAAAACGTAATGAAATTTTTCAGATGGCAATGCTCGAACCAAAATTGGCCATCTTAGATGAAACAGATTCTGGTCTTGATATTGATGCACTTCGTATCGTTGCAAACGGAGTTAACAAACTTAAAAGCAAAGACAATGCTGTAATTGTAATTACACATTACCAAAGATTGTTAGATTATATCGTCCCAGATTTTGTACATGTTTTACACAACGGAAAAATTGTGAAATCTGGGGGCAAAGAATTGGCCATGGAGCTTGAAGAAAAAGGATACGACTGGCTTAAAAATGAAACTGTAGAAGGTTAAAAAAAGTAAAAAGTAGTAAATAGATAGTTTTAAAACTATGTAACCATTACTGATTACTCAATACTAAAAAAAATATGGATTTAAAAGATAAATTAATTTCTTCTTTTATGGCATTCGAGAACAATATGGATATAGAGAATCCTGTTCACGAAGTACGTATGGAAGCTTTGAAGAATTTTGAAACCAAAGGATTTCCTTCAAAAAAAGAGGAAGCTTGGAAATACACCTCTTTAAATAATTTGCAGAAAATAGATTTTAGCATTTTTCCTAAGGAAGCAAAAACCTTAGAATATAAGGATGTTAAAAAATATTTCATACATGAAATAGATACCTATAAAATTGTTTTTATTGATGGTATTTATAGTTCTTACTTATCTGAAACCACCCACGATGGGGTTGATATTTGCTTAATGAGTTCGGCTCTGACGAAACCCATGTACAAGCAGATTATTGATGTTTATTTTAATAAAATAGCATCAAAAGAGGAGTCTTTAACCACCTTGAATACTGCATTTAGTAGAGAAGGAGCATATATCTATATTCCTAAAAACAAAATGCCTAAGAAACCTATCGAAATTTTGCATTTTGCTACAGGCAATGAGGCTTCAATAATGTTACAGCCTCGTAGCTTAGTAATTGTAGAAGAAAATGCTGAGGTTCAAATTATGGAACGCCATCAAAGTTTAACTTCGAATGAAGTTTTAACCAATTCGGTAACTGAGATTTTTGCGGCTAAAAATGCTATCGTAGATTATTATAAAATACAGAATGATGCAGCAAATGCTTCGTTAATAGATAATACCTATATCAATCAAAAAGATAAAAGTGTAGTCAAAGTACATACTTTTAGTTTTGGCGGAAAACTAACACGTAACAACCTTAACTTTTATCAAAATGGAGAATATATAGATTCTACCATGAAAGGAGTTACTATTTTAGGTGATAAGCAACATGTAGATCACCATACTTTAGTACATCATATAGAGCCAAATTGTGAAAGTCACCAAGATTATAAAGGTATTTATGGTGAGAATTCTACAGGGGTCTTTAATGGTAAAATTATTGTAGAAAAGCTAGCTCAAAAAACAAATGCTTTCCAACAGAATAATAATATTTTAGTGAGTGATAAAGCTACAATCAATACGAAACCACAATTAGAGATTTTTGCAGACGATGTAAAGTGCTCACACGGTTGTACTATTGGTCAGCTTGATGAAGACGCACTTTTCTACTTGCAAACACGTGGTATTCCTAAAAAAGAGGCAAGAGCGTTATTAATGTATGCTTTTGCAAATAATGTATTAGCAAGTGTTCGTATTCCTGAATTAAAGACAAGAATTAATAAGTTGATAGCGAACAAACTTGGGGTTAATCTAGGATTTGATTTGTAGATATTTCAGTAAAATAAAACTTTAAAAGCGCCGCATTTTGATAACAAAATGCGGCGCTTTTATTCTTAAAAATCGCCAATTAACAAATTTTTATATAGTCTATATTCTATTCGTTTGTTTTATTTTCTCACATTTGACTTTCAAAAAACAACATTAAAACAAAATCCTATGAGACAAAATTCACTTTTTTTATTTTTCTTCTTACTGGTGTCATTTTCAGTTGCCGCACAAGATGCCAGCGAGAAAAACTTTAGCGTTGAAGCAAGTTATCCTAAATCTATTAATGATGGCTTTCTTAGTGATGGAGTTATAGACTTAGGCTTGAAGTACAGATTTGCAGACTTAAAAGCAATTAAATTAGGCGTAGGTATTAACGGTAGCTTATTTACAGATAATGATGAAGATAATGCTTCTGGTAATCCTACAAAAACCAAAAATTATTTTATTCAACCAAGAATATTTGGAGAGTTTACAATAAAAGGGGCGGAAAAATTGAAACCAAGTATTGGTATTGGATACTCTTTCGTTAATTCAAAGATTGAGGGTATTAGCAGAATAGTTGGAGATTACAAGTATACCTTTGACAATAATGGCTTTGATTTAAATCTCGGTACGAGCTATGATATTACTAAATCATTTTTTGCACAGATTCAGTATGATCTTATTTTTCTTGGGGATAATAATGGTGCATATAGAATAAATGAGTTTAGCACCTTAAAACTAGGCGTAGGCTTCAGGTTTTAGACCTATTTCTAAAAGAATTTAAAACGACTCAAGTCAATAACTTGGGTCTTTTTTTTATGGGAATCTCCCTTATAAACCAGTCAATTTTTAATGTTATCTAAGCTTTAGTCGGTATCTTTGTAATCAATACTATTTGCTATGATAAATGTTTCAAAAATTCGAGAAGATTTTCCTATTCTAAAGAGGAAAGTTAACGGAAAACCTTTGGTTTATTTTGATAATGCGGCAACGTCACAAACACCAAAACAAGTTATAGATGTTATCGTAGATTACTATAGTAATTACAATGCAAACATTCATCGAGGTGTTCATTCTCTTTCACAAGAAGCAACAGATAAATACGAACAAGCAAGAATTAAAATTCAAAAACATTTTAATGCGGCCAAGCCTTATGAGGTAATTTTTACCTCAGGAACAACGCATAGCATTAATTTGGTTGCAAATGGCTTTTCATCTCTGATCAAAAAGGACGACGAAATTATTGTTTCAGCTATGGAACATCATTCTAATATTGTTCCTTGGCAAATGCTATGTGAACGTACTGGAGCAATTTTGAAAGTAATACCCATGAATTTAGATGGAGAATTACGAATGGACGTTTATTATGAGTTATTGTCTAAAAAAACAAAGCTTGTTTTTTGCAATCATGTGTCCAATGCACTCGGTACTATTAATCCGATAAAAGAAATAATTGATGCCGCTCATAAAGTTGGAGCAGCCGTTTTAATTGATGGTGCTCAAGCGGCACCACATATAAAAGCAGATGTACAAGCGTTAGACGCTGATTTTTATACCGTTTCTGCACATAAAATTTGTGGTCCTACAGGAGTGGGTATTTTATACGGTAAAGAAGAATGGCTTACTAAATTACCACCGTATCAAGGTGGTGGAGAAATGATAGCTGAGGTTACTTTTGAGAAGACAACCTACGCAGGTTTACCCCATAAATTTGAAGCAGGAACACCTAATATTTGTGGTGGTATTGCAATGGGTGCAGCATTAGATTATATGAATGTCATTGGTTTTGATGCCATTGCAGCTTATGAGCATGATCTTCTGGTTTATGCAACAGATAAATTGCTGGAAATAGAAGGATTGAAAATCTACGGGACCGCAAAAAATAAAACTTCAGTAATTTCTTTTAATATTGAAGGCATTCACCCTTATGATATAGGGTCTATATTAGATAAACTAGGTGTTGCTGTAAGAACCGGGCACCATTGTGCGCAGCCAATTATGGATTTCTTTAAAATTCCGGGAACGGTAAGAGCTAGTTTTAGTTTTTATAATACCAAAGAAGAGATAGATGTTTTGATATCTTCCGTAATTTTGGCAAAAAATATGCTTCTTTGATATAAATATTCATAGTTTCTTTGTGTTTATTCAAAAAAAAGGAATTTTTTTTGAAGCCCTACTATCCTTGAAATACCACTGGGCATCGATGAAATACATCTTTTTCTTACGATATTTTTCCTACAAAAATATTAACATATAGTTAAGTATTTGTTAAATAGTTATATATTGAGCGATAACTAATTCAAATAATATCACAATTTTATGAAAAAAGTAGTTTTAGGACTAGCAACACTAGCCATGGTATTTTCATGCCAAAATGATCAAAATGACGCAAATTCAAATGATTTTCAAGAAGTTCAAGTAGACATGAGCGATTTTACCTTGTTAGTTGAAGATGATGGATTAACAGACAAATCTGCAAAAGGAGCAGAGAAGTGTCATTCTATGAATAATTTAGAGTATAGATTACAGAAAGATGCAGGACTAGCAAAGAAAATGTATGATGTAGAATACAATACCCGTAAAGCTATTGCCTTAAAAGCCAATGCTAAAGGAAAGCCAGGTGGTGGATCTGGAGGGGGTGGAGGTACAACGCCAATTTATACTGGTGCGATTACAATTCCAGTAGTAATAAATATTATAGAATCAAGTCCTGGCAAAGTTACAGAGGCTCAAATTAATTCTCAAATTGCCATTTTGAATGATGATTTCAATAATAATAATTCAGGAACAAGTAGTGTGCCTTCTGAATTTGCTGCAAGTGTAGCAGATATTAATATTACATTTACTAGAGGGGCAGTGAACAGAAAAATTTCTTCTAATACCTCTTGGGGTACTAACGATGCAATGAAATTTGCATCTCAAGGTGGAATTGATGCTACCGATACTGCCAATAATTTAAACATTTGGGTATGTGAAATAGGAGGTGGAATATTAGGATACGCTCAATTTCCTGGTGGAGCTTCAGCATCTGATGGTGTTGTTATTGGTACCGACTTTTTTGGAGAAACAAGTGCTGGTGGTATTTATGGACATGGTAGAACAGCAACTCATGAGGTTGGTCATTGGTTAAACCTACGTCATATTTGGGGTGATGGTAGATGTAATCGCGACGATTATGTTTCGGATACACCTACTTCTGACCGAGCGAATTACAATTGCCCGTCATACCCAACAACACATTGTAGATCTAATGACATGACAATGAATTATATGGATTATGTTCAAGATGATTGTATGTACATGTTTACAACAGGTCAGAATGATAGAATGAGAGCTCTATTTGTAGCTGGAGGAGCAAGAGAAGGTTTTGTAAACTAAGTTATTTTACATAATATTAAGTTGAAAAAGGACGCCTAATCAGGCGTCCTTTTTTTGTAGCTTTCAAAAAAAATATAACATGAAAAATCTTATCATATATAGTGTCATGGTCATCTTGTTTACTGGGTGTGGAAGTACTAAAAAAGATAAAATTGAAGAGCCTATAGCAATCATCTATTTAGCGCAGTCTAGAGGATATTATTATAGTATAAAATTAACCAACACTGGAATTGTAGTGCAAAAAGATGCGCTGCAAAAAAAGGTGTTAACTAAAATGGTTGATGATAAAACATGGAACGAAATTTGTCAAATAATAAGTACAATTGATCTGGGTACAATAAAAGACTTTAAGGCCCCTACAAAAGGTAGTATGACAGATAGAGCGGCAATCGCATCATTGACTATTGATTTTTCCAATAAATCATATACCTCCAATACTTTTGATCATGGAACGCCACCAAAACAATTGAAGCCATTAATTGACAAAATATTAGCATTAGCAGAATCAGTGCAATAGCAAATCTTATCGTATTTTTGTGCAACTAAATTCTCTTAACAAATTAAAACAAAGAGATTATGAGTATTAAAGAAATACAAGCAGATATTGTTGACGAATTTTCAATGTTCGAAGATTGGATGCAACGCTATGAATATATGATTGATTTGGGGAAAGGACTTCCTTTAATTGACGAACAATACAAAACAGAAGACAACATTATTAAAGGTTGCCAGAGTAAAGTTTGGGTACATGCAGAATTAAAAGATGAAAAGCTAGTTTTTACGGCAGATAGCGATGCGATTATCACTAAAGGAATTATCGCTATTTTAATACGCGTATTTAGCAACCAAAAACCACAAGATATAATAGATGCGGACACTAATTTTATAGATGAAATTGGATTAAAAGAGCATTTGTCACCTACCAGAGCAAATGGCTTGGTAAGTATGATTAAACAACTTAAATTATATGCAGTAGCATATCAAACCCAGTTAGGATAATAATTATAAGTTACTTTAAATAGAAAGGTTACTTTTTATTTAAAATAGTGATAACAACATAATTTTCAAGAAGATGAGCGAAGAAATAACAATAGACACACAAGAATTAGGAGAGAAAATAGTAGGAGTTCTAAAAACTATTTATGATCCAGAGATACCTGTAGACATTTATGAGTTAGGTCTTATTTACGATGTTTTTGTAAATGAAGATAATGAGGTGAAAATTTTAATGACATTAACATCACCAAATTGTCCAGTAGCAGAATCGTTGCCAGCTGAAGTTGAGGAAAAGGTTAAATCATTGAATGCAGTTAAAGATGCTGAGGTAGAGATCACTTTTGATCCACCATGGACTCAAGATTTAATGAGTGAAGAAGCAAAACTAGAATTAGGGATGCTTTAAGATGGGTGTTTAGCATAGCATATGGCGTAAAAGGTAGGAGTCTTAATACTAAATTTTCTATCGCTATAGTCTAATATGTTGTTCTAAGACTTATAATTGAATTCTTAGGTCTAATCAATTAAATTGTAATCATGTCTGAAATAGTAAACAGGGTTTCTCAAAGTATATTAGTCACTTTCGATTTGGAAGACTACTACCCAAAAGGGAAACGAGTAGTTATCGATATAAAGGACTGGTTGTACGAAGGTCTAATTTTGCGCGAAAAAGAATTCAGAGAAATACTGGAAGATCATAATTGGGAGCAATATCAAGATGTATATATAGCGCTTTGCTGTTCTACAGATGCTATAATACCTGGTTGGGCATATATGTTAATGACTACAAAACTGCAGCCCTTTGCCAAAAAAGTTATTGTTGGTAGTTTAGAAGATTTAGAGACTTCTTTATATCAAAGTATACTAGAGAATCTGGATGTTTCCGAATTTGTAGGAAAGCCTGTAATTATAAAAGGATGTAGTAATAAGCCTGTACCTTCAAATGCCTATATATTTGCAACTGCGAAAATACAGCGTGTAGCTAAGAGTATAATGTATGGTGAAGCATGTTCTTCAGTGCCATTGTATAAAAGAAAATAGGGTTTAGCGCTTAACTTTTAACTACAATTCTTACATTTGCGCTTCAAAATTTTAAACACTAAACATTAACATTATGAAAAAATTAGTATTCACAGTAGTAGCTGCGTTTGCATTTGCATCGAGTTACGCACAAACAGTCGAGGAACTGAAGGCAGAACAAGGGCCAAAAAAAGATTCTATTGCAGCTATTCAAGCACGCGTAAATGCCATTCAAGCAGAGATTGATGGTATGCCAGGTTGGAAAAAAGGAGCATTTGGTACCATTGGTGGTAGTATTTCTAGTTTTAGCAATTGGTATGCTCAAGGTACACCAAACAACAGTTCTGGAAACATTGGTTTTACTGTAAATGCATTTGCAAATAATTTACAAGAGAAATATTTCTGGAGAAACTCAGCTAACGTTAACCTTGCATGGGTAAAATTAGATGATAAAGACAATCCATTAGATGATGATAGTTTTAGAGGAACTACCGATGTTTTTAGTATTACTTCATTATACGGGCGTAAATTAAACGAAAAATTTGCGATATCTACATTAGGAGAATATAGAACTACAATTTTAAATAACTTTAATAATCCGGGATATCTAGACATAGGTGTTGGTGCTACTTGGACTCCAATTCCAGATTTAGTTGTGGTGATACACCCTTTAAACTACAATTTTGTATTTAGTGATAATGATGCAGTTTTTGAATCTTCTTTAGGTGCTAAAATAGTTGCGGATTATACCAAAAAAATTGGTGCCGTTAACTTTAAGTCTAATCTTTCTATGTTTCAAAGTTACAAGAGTGGCGATTTGTCGAATACCACTTGGACAAACTCTTTTGGATATACCTTATGGAAAATGATTGGAGTTGGTTTTGACTTTGGTTTAAGAAGCAACAAGCAAGAAGCTTTGAACTATTCTTTAGCTCAGACACCTGCTACAGCGACTTCTTTTGATGATGTAGATAACAAATTACAAACCTATTGGATGGTAGGATTGAATTATGCATTCTAAGCACAGTCAACACCTTAAATAATAATGAAAAACGCCCTCCGTAAGAAGGGCGTTTTTTTCATTTGTCAAGTAGGTTACTGATAATTTGGGTATTCTTTTTTGTTAATTTTGTGTTCCGATTTGGGGAACCGTTACACTAGTTATTGATTTTAGTAACGTCATTAATTTGGGGAAAAACGTCGTTACTCAAATACAATATAAAAATACTACCAACCTTCTTATTTTGAACAATTTTTGTTGTGAACTATTTGTATTCTGTTGTAGCCCATATGAACGGTAAGCTTTTACCGATAAATTGTAATTCGTCAAGGTAATTATAAGAATATAAAGAATAAAGTAATATTCTAGTTATTGTATTAAATAAAAATTCCTCAAGAGTAATCTTAAGGAATTTTAAAGGTGAGTTTGGTTGTTCGTATACTTTAAGCTTTGTAGGCTAAGCACATGTGGGGATATCCACATGCTGTTTCAATTAACTCATTAAGTGTAATTTGGGTTAAACACTATCACTTAAACTTATTCAAAGATAATTATAAACAGCATAAATGGTAAGTATTTGTTGCCAACTACACCAAAATTGTGATTTAAAATTAAACGGTATAATTTCTTCGTTAAACAGTAATTTGCTTTAAAAATTAACAAGAAAAAGAGCGTTAATATTCGTCTAAGTGTTCCGGATATAAAAAATTATTATAGGGGAATCGTGTAACGTGAATATCTCTTACTTCATCATAAACTCTTTTTCTAAATTCATCAAGGTTTTCATTATTTAATGCTGAAATAAACAATGCTCTATCACCCACCTTACGCATCCAAGTATGTCTCCATTCATCTAGTGTAAAATGTTTTTCAGTCTTTTCAGTAATTAAATCATCATGATCTATAGTTTCATGTTTGTATTGATCAATTTTATTAAATACCATGATTGTTTTTTTGTCAGAGCAGCCGATTTCACCCAAGGTTTTGTTGACAGATGCAATATGTTCTTCAAACTGAGGATGTGAAATGTCAACAACATGTAATAATAAATCTGCTTCACGAACTTCGTCTAAGGTACTTTTAAAACTCTCTACTAATTGCGTAGGAAGCTTTCTTATAAAACCAACCGTATCACTTAATAAAAAGGGTAAATTACCTATAACTACTTTTCTAACCGTAGTATCTAATGTGGCAAATAATTTATCTTCAGCAAAAACTTCACTTTTACTGACTACATTCATTAATGTAGATTTCCCAACATTGGTATAACCTACCAAAGCAACTCTAACTAAGGCACCGCGGTTACCACGTTGAGTTTCCATTTGTCGATCTATCTTTAATAATTTTTTCTTTAATAAAGATATTCTATCACGAACAATACGTCTATCTGTTTCTATTTCTGTTTCACCAGGTCCACGCATTCCAATACCCCCTTTTTGACGTTCTAAGTGGGTCCATAACCCAGTTAACCTTGGTAAAAAATATTCATATTGTGCTAGTTCTACCTGTGTTCTTGCGTAGCTAGTTTGTGCCCTTTGTGAGAATATATCTAGAATAAGTGTTGTTCTATCTAAAATTTTACAACGCAACTGTTTTTCTATATTTCGTTGTTGCGCTGGTGATAATTCATCATCAAAAATCACACAACCAATTTCATGCTCTTCTACATAGGCTTCAACGTCTTTCATTTTACCGCTTCCGATGTAAGTTTTCGGATTTGGTAAGTCTACTTTTTGAACAAAACGTTTAAAAACTTCTCCTCCAGCTGTGTAGGTAAGGAATTCTAATTCATCAAGATATTCCTTTACTTTTTCCTCATTTTGATCCCTATTGATGACACCAATAAGTACCGTTCTTTCGTAATTTATTTCTTTTTGCTCTAGCATATACCTAATTAAAGTACAAATTTACGGAATACTACTGTAGCTATTTCGTATTTTTGGGAGACAACTACAAAAAGTATGTTTTTTTCTTATTTTAAAAAGAAGGCTAACAAGAGCCTATTCACTATTGTATTTTATAATTTAGAGAATCTTTTTGATACAAGCGACCATCCTGATAAATTAGATAGTGATTTCACACCCAATGGTAGGTTAAAATGGACTCCAAAACGTTACAATAGTAAATTATATAAACTTGCTTCTACTATTGCAAAAATTGGATTAGATACCACAGGTAGAACACCTACGCTAATCGGTGTTGCCGAAATAGAAAATAAAACTGTTCTCAATGATTTATTAGCTGTTGATAATTTGAAAAAAGAAAATTATGGCTACATACATTACGATTCTCCGGATGAACGTGGTATAGATAATGCACTTATTTATGATCAACGTTTTTTTCAGATCTTGTCTTCAGAACCTATACCACTTATAGTTTATAATTTAGATGGCAATCAAGATATGACTAGAGATATACTATATGTTCATGGTAAATTAAACGAAGAAGAAGTACATGTTTTTGTGAATCATTGGCCTTCTAGGCGCGATGGAGGAGATGAGACAGCGTACAAACGTTTAAAGGCAACTGAAACCATAATGGCATATATGGAAGATTTGGAAAAGAGGTTTTCAAATCCGAATTACATTATAATGGGTGATTTTAACGATGGACCCGAAGCTTTAAGTGTCAAAAAATTGGTGGCCGATAAGGAACTTTTTAATCCGATGGAAAAATTGTTAACTCCAAAAAGAGGAAGTGCTAATTATAAGTTTAATTGGATGCTATTTGACCAAATTATAATTTCCCATAGTTTTCTGAATTATGAGAAAAAGACACATAGCTTTAATACCTCTAATATTTTTGACGAACATTTTTTGACGGAATTTAAAGGTAAATTCAAGGGAAGTCCATTTAGAACTTATGTAGGTAGAAAGTATATGGGTGGTTATAGTGATCATTTCCCTGTGTATATTCAACTAAAGTTTAATAAATGATACCTCTTAATTAAACAACCAGCGATAGTTTTAGTGCATTTCGTCGAAAAAAACATGTTTTTTATCGAACTAAGTAATGTTTTGTAGTATGTTTGTAGTCCAAATCCTACTAAACATATAATTATGGACTACAATAAACTATTCCCAAACCGGGTTTATTCGTTCGCAGCAGTATGTGTTACCTTGTGTAGCATTACTTTTTCTCAAGGACAATCGAAAGCTCAGATTAAACATATTCAATCAGAATATAGTGTAAATGAACTTCTTAAAGTAAAAGAAGAATTTTCGACTGAACTTTCTCAAACCCAAATAAAGTTAATCAATTTTGCAAAGTCAAAAGGATTGAAGCTTTCTGAAACTTTAGAAAATGGCAATGAAGTCGCTTTAGTAGCTATTGGTTCAGATGGTACACCATTATATTATAGCACATTTAGTGATAACGCAAGTACTGTTTCTAGAGCCAATACTTTATATGAAGGTGGTTTGTTAGATTTAGGAATTAACGGTGAAGGTATGCAAGTTGGGCTTTGGGATGCTGGTACGGCCTTATTAACTCATCAAGAATATAATTCAAGAGTTTCTGCAGCAGATGATTCTAATGAGGTTAGTGCTCATGCTACAATGGTTTTGGGTAGTATGATCTCATCAGGGGTTAAAACAAAAGCAAAAGGTGTTGCATATGGTGCTTCAGCTATTAGTAATGACTGGAAAGGTGATAAAGTAGAAGTAGTTAATGCGGCAGCAAACGGATTGTTACTTTCGAATCACTCTTATGGTATCCGACCAGATTTTATTCCTGACTGGTATTTTGGGGCTTATATAAAGGTTTCACAAGATTGGGATAAAATAATGTATAATGCTCCTTATTACTTAATGGTAACAGCAGCAGGTAATTCACAACGCTTAAAGTTTAATGATGCCCCAATTTATGGAAAAAATTCTGAAGGGTTTGATTTAATGCTTGGGTTTTCAACTTCAAAAAATGGTATTAATGTTGCAGCAGTTGATTCTAATATTGATCAACAAGGTACATTGCTAAAAGCAAATGTAGCAAGTTACAGTAGTCATGGACCAACAGATGATGGTAGAATTAAGCCAGATATTGCAGGTTGTGGTGCAAATATTTATTCCACGCAAGCTAACGATGATAAAAGCTATGATACATATACAGGAACTTCTATGGCAGCACCAGGAATAACTAGTGCTATGTTACTATTACAACAATACTATGAGCGTTTGAACAATACGTATATGAGAGCAGCAACGCTTAAAGGAATAGTTTTACATAGTGCAGATGATGTTGATGTGCCAGGACCTGATTATAAAATGGGTTGGGGTGTTATGAATGCTAAAAATGCAGCAGAAATTATCAGAAACACGGAGTATTCTTCATTGATTACAGAAGAAGAATTAAACGAAGGAGAAACATATAGTATTATAGTAGATGCAAGAGATGGTGAAGCTTTAATGGCTTCAATATCTTGGACAGATCCTGCAGGTACCTATGTAAATAAAGGTGAACTTAATAATACTACAGCGGCCTTAGTTAACGATTTAGATATTCGTATTACCAAAGGAGATGTAGTGTATTACCCATGGAAGCTTGATGCAAAAAAAGCCTCTTCTCCAGCAATTCAAGGGGATAACAGCGTTGATCCTTTTGAAAAAATTCAAATTGAGAATACATCAGGAAGCTACACAATTACAGTGAGTCATAAAGGGAATATTACAAATAGTATCCAGGATTTTTCTTTGATTGTTTCAGGCGCTTCATTATCAAAATGTACAATTGAAACTCCAGATAATTTTGGGACAAATTCTCCTGAAGACGATGCAATAAATGTAAATTGGAAAAACATACCAGATTCATTTTATGAAGTACAATACAAGCAAAGTAATGAAGCAGAATGGAATACATTATTTGCTGAAAAAAACGAAGTAAAACTTCAAAATTTAGTTGATGGAAATAGTTATTCATTTAAAGTAAGAACAAATTGTACAGCAAATGTTTTTTCAGATTTTTCTGAAATAGAAACTTTTATTTTTAAAGGGACTGAAACGGAAAGCACTTTTGATCTTGAAGAAGAAATTATTGCAGTAGATCAATTGAGATTTTCAGTACATCCGAATCCTACAACAGAGCAAATAACTATTGATGGTGAACTAAGTGAAAATGCTTATTATAGTATAGTTTCTAGTACTGGAACCATGCTTAAAAAAGGAAGAGCAGATTTTAAATCTATCAATGTCGATGATTTATCTTCTGGTTTTTACTCCTTAACAATTTTTGAAGATGGTGAACAACAATCAATGAAGTTTATTAAAAACTAGTTTTAAACATTCTTAATCTCACTAGCATCCAATAAATCATCATTTCGGAGTCTTAAGAATACTTGAGCTGTAGTTATTACATCTAATTCACAATATTTTATGATCCGATCTATGTCTTTTTCTTCATAATAAACTTGTCGAACCATACTGCCGTCTATGTCTCCTTTAGGGGAAGGAATGCCTAATACATTCGCCATCAGTTTTAGAGAAGTAAAGTGTTTGTAATCTCCAAATTTCCAAAGTTCCATGGTGTCTAAATGAGTTATTTCCCATGGTTTTTTACCAAATAGGTTAAGTTTACTTGGAAGATCAATTCGGTTGATGAGCATTCTGCGTGCGATATATGGAAAGTCGAACTCTTTAGCGTTATGACCACACAACACATATTTTGGATGGTTGAAATGACTGCCAAGTAGGTTTTTAAACTCTTTTAAAAGGTTGGATTCTTTACCATGAAAAGTGGTGACCCTAAAAGTCCTCAAATCTCCATTGAAATTGAAGTATCCTACTGAAATACACACTATTTTTCCAAACTCAGCCCAAATACCAGCACGTTCATAAAATTCTTCCGCAGTAAAATCATCTTTACGTTGGTATTGTGATTTATGATCCCAAAGTTCTTTCTTTTCAGTATCTAGGGACGCATAATTCTCGTGTTCGGGAACTGTTTCGATATCAAGAAATAAAATGTGTTCTAGGTTTATTTTTTGTAGCATTATTTTTAGGACTTATAATTAAATATACAAACAAAAAGTTTAAAAGGTTTTTAGTTATATCGAAAGATATCGCGTGATTGTGCTGATAATTATTGCTATGATTGGAATAATTTCCCATAAAATATACATATGGGAATCCTATTATAAACCGACCATGGAGTTGGTTTTTAAGTATTTGGAAATAGGATACGTTGCTTTCTAGGGTGTTTATAAACAAGAAAAAATCGGTGAACAGCCTATTTATTGAATTGTAAAAAAGAATGGAGTTTAATTACAAACCAGCCGGTTTGTAAAAATTAAAACAAAGAGGTCTGTTTGTGCGGACTTTCATGCTCTAAAAGCCATTGTTTACGATGTAGACCACCGGCATAACCAGTTAAAGAACCATCACTGCCAATTACACGGTGACAAGGGACTACGATCCATAGCGGGTTTTTACCATTTGCATTAGCAACAGCTCTTATCGCTTTTACATCACCTAGTGTTTTTGATACTTCTAAATAGGATGTGGTTTTTCCAAATGGGATTGCCCCTAGTGCATCCCAAACCTTTTTTTGAAAATCAGTACCTTCAGGGTTTAAATCAAGATCAAAAACCTCTCGTTTGCCTTCAAAATATTCATTAAGTTGATATACGGCATCTTCTAAAACTTCAGGGATTATGTCAGTAACTTCCTCTTCTGAATTCAAAACAGTAATTTGTGTAAGGCCATCTTCATCGCCAACTATCTTGGTGATACCTATGGGTGTTTGAATATAGGCAACTTCCATTAGTTTGAATTTTTGTCTTCGATTACACCTGCTTGCTTAGCTCTATTCTCCCAGTTTTTACGTGCTAATACTTGTAAATCGGCCACATTATCGCTTTCATCCATGATTTCTAAACCTAATAAGGTTTCAATTACATCTTCCATAGTAACTAAACCGCTAACCGATCCATATTCATCTACAACTAAAGCAATATGCTCTCTTTTTGCAATAAAGGTGTCAAACAGCTGTGGTATTGGTGTTTCTCGTTTTGTAATTAATATATCACGACGAATTTCTGAGAGTGGAATAGTACCATTTTCGTTGATTATTTCTTCTAAGATCGTATCCTTCAACACAAAGCCAGTAATATTATCTACTTTGCCACTAAAAATTGGTATTCTTGAAAAACGCAATTTTGGGTTTTCTTTGAAAAATTCTAGGATTGTTTGCTCATCTGAAGCAATCTTAACAACTGCTCTAGGGGTCATTATATCTTTTACCAAGACTTCTTCAAAACGCAAAAGGTTTTTTATAATCCTAGATTCTGATTTTTGAAAAACGCCTTCTTCATGTGCAATATCGGTCATCGCTGTAAAATCTTCTCTACTTAATACACTTCCATGATGCCCTTTGCCACCTACTAGTTTAGTGAAAAGTTGAAGCACCCATAATAGGCCGGTCCATTTCAGGGCTAATACCATTACTTTAAGGGTTTTTGCAGTAAAGTTTGATAACTGCCTCCAATACGTAGCGCCTATAGTTTTTGGTATAATTTCGGAAGCAATTAAAATTAGTATGGTCATTAGGGTGGAAACCACACCCACCATTAGATCTTCTGTAAAATTAATTCCAAGTATAGAATGTTGTGTGTTGCCATATAAATCGGCATAAGCAACTTTGGCCTGAACGCCAACTAATATGGCCCCTACAGTATGTGCAATGGTATTTATCGTAAGAATAGCGATTAATGGTTTGTCAACATCCTTTTTTAATTCTTCTAAGGTTATTGCAAATGCTTTTCCGTCTTTTTTCTTAACATTTATAAATGTTGGTGTAATACTTAAGAGTACCGCTTCCAAAATGGAGCATAGAAAAGAGAAGAATATTGAAATTACGGCGTAAAATAGTAGAAGACTCATAAATTGAATTTGAAAAAACTAAGATACCAATTATTTAATAAGCTAATAAACCTATTCGGTAGCTTTTATAGCTTGATAAAACACCTGCTGAATTGCAGACCTAATATTTAGGGTATACATATTTCGATGATCTCTTGAGGGATAAACGCGATTGGATAAGAATATATATACCAATTGGTTTTTAGGATCTGCCCAAACAAAGGTTCCTGTAAATCCGCTGTGACCAAAACTTTCTTCACTAACTTCTGGTGCAGGGTAGGACTCTGCCAAGGGTAATTCTGAATTTTTAAAGTAAGGTTTATCAAATCCTAATCCGCGGCGATTATCATTATCAGGATACTGGACTTTAATAAATTCTTTAATGATCTTTTCTGATATAATTTGATGACCATCATAGTTTCCATAATTAGCATAGAGTTGCATCATTTTGGCCAAATCTGTGGCAGTACCAAATAAACCTGCGTTACCAGAAATGCCACCGAGTAGAGCTGCATTTTCATCATGAACCCATCCTTTTGTAAGAGAATGCCTAAATAGGGTATCAACTTCAGTGGGGACAATAGAATTTGAATACTTCTTTTTATTAGGATTGAACGCTAAAGTTTCGGCGTTTATGGGGGAATAAAAATTCTCAAACAAATAGTTTTCATAGCTTTCTCCGGAAAGCTGTTCTATCAATTCAGGAAAGATTAAAAAAGTAAGTCCTGAATACTTGTATTTTTTTTCTGGAGAGACTTTGGACCTATTGATAATTCGGTACATTTTTCTTTTGAACCTATTTTTGATGAATAGGTTGTCGTACGCCTGATTATTAAACCTTTTTTGAGCAGCCGTTTTTACAAATCTTTTCTTAAGCTTACCCTTCTTTTTTAGGACATTGCTCAAAAAAACAATGTAAGGATCTAATCCGGATTGATGCGCTAATATTTCTCTTAAAGTAATCTGCTTTTTATCTTTTCTTTTTCTCCAGGGTTTCCAATAGGTACTAAAAGGCTCATCTAAATTTAATTTCCCTTCATCAACCAATTTCATTAAAGCAGGCAAAGGGCCTAGAATTTTAGTAACTGATGCGAGGTCATACATATCATTTAAAGCAGCCGGCTGGAGGCTATCATACGTATGAAAACCATAGGATTTATGGAATATAATTTTTGAATCTTTAGCAACAAGTACCTGTGCTGAAGGGAAAGCTTTATTTTTTATACCAATCGTTATTATCGAATCAACTTTTCGATATACTTCTGTAGAATCGATGTCCGCACTAGAAAGTGAGCCATATATAAGCTTATTTTTTTGAGCATGTAAAATACTCATGGAAAAAGATATTAGTAAAACAGCTATGTGCCTCATGTTCGATTACATTAAATTCACAGCATCTTTGGCAAAATAACTTGCTATAATATTAGCCCCAGCTCTTTTTATGGCGATGAGTTGTTCCATCATAACAGCATCATGATCTAACCAACCTTTTTCAGCAGCAGCTTTAAGCATTGCATATTCACCACTTACCTGATACACTGCAACAGGAACATCTACCTCATTTTTTATTTCACGTACAATATCTAAATAACAAAGTCCTGGTTTTACCATAACAATATCTGCACCTTCTTCTATATCCATCTGGGTTTCACGAATAGCCTCAAATCTGTTTGCATAATCCATTTGATAGGAGCTTTTGTTTTTTGGAACATTCTCTAAATCAACAGGAGCTGAGTCTAAAGCATCACGGAAAGGTCCATAAAAAGCACTTGCATATTTCGCACTATAACTCATGATACCCGTATTAATAAAACCTTCATCTTCCAATGCTTCACGAATGGTTAAAATTCGACCGTCCATCATATCGCTCGGTGCTACAAAATCTGCACCAGCCTTAGCGTGAGATACGCTCATTTCTGCTAAAAGCTCAGAGGTTTCATCGTTTAATATTTGCCCATTGGCAACAATACCATCATGGCCATAAGATGAATAGGGGTCCAAAGCCACATCGGTCATAACTAGCATTTGAGGGCAAGCATTCTTAACTGTTTTAATAGCGCGTTGCATTAAACCTTTAGAATTTAAAGCTTCTGTTCCCTTATTATCTTTTAAATTGTCTGGGACTTTAACAAATAGTAGTACAGAACATAAACCCATTTTCCAAAGTTCTTTGACTTCCTTTTCAAGTTGATCTAAACTTAATCGATAATAATTAGGCATGGATGCAATTTCTTCTTTAACTCCTTTACCTTCAACGACAAAAAGGGGAACTAAAAAATCACTGGGAGTTAGTGTAGTTTCACGAACTAAACTGCGAATACTTTCGGAAGTTCTAAGTCTTCTATTTCTTATTAATGGGAACATAATATATATTGTTAATAAACACAAAGATAAAGTAACCCATACAAATAAATCAATGAGGATGTTCTTAAAAAAATCTCCTAAATTGTAACAATATTTGCAATCGGAGTACTAATATCAAAATAAGTAGCTAACATCAAAAACCATATTATATGCTTTCCATCCAAAACCTGAATAAAACGTATCCAAACGGAACCCAAGCGTTGAATAATGTAAATCTTGAAATTAACAAAGGTATGTTTGGCCTTTTGGGTCCAAATGGCGCAGGTAAATCTACCTTAATGCGAACCATTGCTACTTTGCAAATAGCAGATAGTGGAACTATTGAGTTTGATGGAATTGATGTTTTTAATCAACCAGAGGAGTTGCGTAAAGTTTTGGGTTATTTGCCGCAAGATTTTGGAGTATACCCAAAAGTGTCTGCGGAAATGATGTTGAACCATATTGCAAAAATTAAAGGAATTCATCATACTAGTGATCGTAAGGCCTATGTTGCAGATCTTTTGAATAAAGTAAATTTATACAAATTCAGAAAAAGAAATTTAGGAGATTATTCAGGGGGGATGCGCCAGCGTTTTGGAATTGCTCAAGCGCTTATTGGAAATCCAAAATTAATAATTGTTGATGAGCCAACTGCTGGTTTAGATCCTTTGGAGCGGAATCGTTTTCATAATTTATTAAGTGAATTAGGAGAAGATGCAGTGGTTATTTTATCAACGCATATTGTTGATGATGTTATTAATTTATGTACTAATATGGCTGTTTTTAATGAAGGGGCTGTAGTTGTACAAGGACATCCACTAGAGTTATCCAACTCCTTAAATGACAAAGTGTTTCGAAAAAGAATAGAGAAGAATGAAGTTGAAAAATACCAATCAGAATATACTGTGTTGTCAACTTATCTGAGAAGTGGAAATTTAAATGTAAATATTTTTAGTGATACCCATCCTGGTGAAGGGTTTGAGGCTGTAATCAACAATTTGGAAGACTTTTATTTCTATAGCATTAACCAACCTCAAACTGTTTAATTATGAAAGAGATATTCTTATTTGAACTAAAATATCGGTTAAGAAGGCCTGCGACATACATCTATATTGCTTTGATGTTCATTATTCCATTATTATTAGCCTATTTTTCAGATTCAATTACCGCACAGTATACCAATAGTCCAAATGCAATTGTAGGTGTTTTAGGAGGTATGAGCATCATAGGGTTATTCTTTTATGCTGCAGTTATGGGTGTTGCTGTTTATAGAGATGAAGATCATAAAACGGCACAGACGTATTTTACATTTCCTGTTTCAGAGAAAAATTATATTTTAGGTCGGTTTTTTGGGAGTTTTACCGTTGTAACTTTTATGAATATCGCGGCAGTTATTGGTACAATGATGGGCTTTGGAATTGGAGCTCTTTTAGATAGACCTGATTATGGCACCTATACCTCATTTAATTTTTTATCTTATTTTCTGCCTTTTGTGTATTTGTTGTGCTTTAATGCATTCTTTATCGGAAGTTTATTTTTCGGTTTAATGACGTTTTTTAAACGCATGTCTATTTTGTATTTAGGAGGAATAGTAATTCTAATATTAACTATTGCATCAGGGCAATTATTGGCAAGTTTAGATACAGAATGGCTAAGCGTTTACGTTGATCCGTTTGGAGAAACCGCGCACGGCTATCTAACAAAATATTGGTCTATAGACGAGTTAAACAATAATCAATTATCCCTTACAGGAAAATTTGCTTTAAATAGGTTGTTATGGTTAGGAGTTGCCTTTGTGATTTTCTTTGTTACCCTTTTCAAGTTTTCTTATAAGGGTTTTTTAAATTCAAGCAAAAAGAAAGCCACAAAAGAGGATAAAGGAGAATATGTACCATCAACACTTGTTTCAACGATTACTCAAGTTTTTAATACAAAAGCACGTCGAGAAAACCTTTTGTCCTTAAGTAAAATAGAATTTCTTTCTATTGTAAAAGAAACCGTCTTTGTAATTCTAATAGTCATTGGAATTGTTGTTGCTGGATTTATAACCTACCAATCTAACCAAGTTTACGGAACACCATCATTACCACTTACACGGTATATGGTTTCACAAATATCAAATGGGATTTCTTTATTCTCAGTCATCATATTAGTAATTTATGCTGGTGAAGCAGTGCACAGAACTCGTAAGAATAAAACCTTTGAGTTTTATGACGCATTACCCGTTAGTAATAGCACACTGTACCTTTCTAAAATCATCTCATTAATTGGAGTAGCCGTTGTTCTAACACTTTTGAATATAGTTGTTGGGGTCCTATACCAAACCTTTAATGGCTATTTTAATTATGAATTAGGAATGTATTTTACTTATAATTTTACAAAAATATTTCCAAGTTATATCATGACTTTGCTTTTGGCATTTTTTATTCATGTGTTAGTAAATAATAAATTCTTAGGTCATTTTATAGTTATCGTAATTTATATAGGCTTACCGCTTCTTTTGACTCTGGCATTTAAAACATCTAATCCATTAGTTATTTTTGGTGGTACACCGGATAGTTTTTTAAGTGATTTAAATGGATTTGGCCATTATATGGTTGGTGAATTTTGGTTGAATTTATATTGGATTTTACTGACTTGTATACTTGCCGCCATTGGAATGATTTTCTGGAATCGTGGCTTCTTTTCATCAGCAAAAGAACGTTTGCGTATTGCAAAACAACGCTTGACAGGTAAAACTATCGCGTATACCCTATTATTTATTTTGGCTTTTGTTTCTGTAGGCGCTTACAGTTATTATAATTTAAAAGTACTAAACCAATTAGAAGATGGTAATTTTAGCGAGAAATTAAATGCCGATGCCGAGAAGAAATATGGTAATTATATTGATAAACCACATCTTCAGGTAATTGATTTAAAAGCATTTATTGATATTTTTCCTGAGGATAGAAGAATAGCTGCAAAAGGAGAATTTCAAGTGACAAATAAATTTGATGTTCCAATTGACACTTTATTGATGGAGATTAAATTCCCTATAGCTGATACTAAAATAACTAAAGTGTTCTATAACGGAACGGAGCTAAAGCCTTTCCTAAAGGATCGCGCCTATAGACTGTTTATTTACAAACTACCCACAGCTTTGCAACCAAAAGATACTGCATCTTTGGTGATAGAGACCAAAGTAACTACTCATGGATTTACAATGGATAGAGAAACGGCAGTGTTATCAAATGGAACATTTTTTACAGATGCCATTTTTCCATCATTTCATTACGAGCGTGTTTTAAGTGATAACGGAGTTCGTAAGAAATATGGTTTAAAAGAGTTAGACTTTTTATACCCTCAACGAACAGACAGCACGGCACTAAAGAAGAATTTATTTAATGAAGATGGTGATTATATGAATTTTGAAGCAACATTAAGTACTTCAAAAGGCCAAACCGCGATTGCCCCAGGGGTCTTAACCAAAAAGTGGGAGGAAAACGGAAGAGAATACTACAATTATAAATTGGAAGATAAAAGCGATTATTTTTTCAGTTTTGTGTCTGCAGCTTATGATGTTGAGAATGATTCTTGGACAGCGCCAAGCGGAAAAAAAGTGAATATAGAAATCTATCATTCACCTAAGCATAAAAAGAATTTGGAATATTTTATAAAGGGAATTAAAATAGCTTTGGATTATAATTCTAAGAATTTTTATGAATATCCTTATTCAGTAATTAGGGTTATAGAATTCCCTGCACATACCAATTATGCGCAGTCATTTGCAACTGCAATTCCATATTCTGAGGACTTTGGATTTATTGCTGATTTTTCAAAAGCTGAAAGCTATAACTATGCATTTAGAGTAACCTCTCATGAGGTTGCCCACCAATGGTGGGGTCATATTGTTACACCTAGTAAAACGTCTGGAGCAAATATCATTTCAGAAACCTTAGCGGAATATGCTTCTTTAATGACGATGAAGCAGGAGTATGGTGAAAACGGAATTAAATCGTTTTTAAAGAATTCATTAGATAAATATTTACGTGGAAGACAGTTTAGTTTTAAACCCGAACGTTCATTGATAGATGTTGAGACCGGTCAGTATATTTGGTATGAAAAAGGCTCAATGATCATGTATGACTTGCAAGATGTTATGGGAGAAAACGTGGTTAATACTGGGCTTAGAAACTTTTTGGAAGAGTTTAAATACAACGAAAAAGGGTTCTATCCAACTTCAGAAGATTTATATAAAGCACTATATGCAGTGACGCCAGATTCTTTAAAATATAAAGTTACCGATGGTTTTAAAGAGATTGTTTTGTATGAAAATAGGGTAATGGATGCCAAAACTAAGGAATTGGATAATGGTAAGTGGGAAACAACCTTTACAGTCAACTCTAAGAAAATTTATTATGACGATAAGGGTAAAGAGAAAGAAGTTGATGCGAAGAGAAATTTGGTTGATATTGGCTTATTTGGTGAAGATGTTTTAAATGATGATGGTGTCGCTATTAAAAACCCATTTTATTTTGAATTGAAGTGGTTGAATTCTGGAGATAATACCTTCACGATTGTAACCGATAAAAAACCTTTAAAAGCGGGAATAGACCCTTATAATAAATTGATAGATCGTAACTCTGATGATAATTTAAAATCTATTGCAGAGTAGGGTAAACTTAAACTTAGAGGATTAAATTGTTTTAAAAGCGAGGGTTCTATTCCTCGCTTTTTTATTTAGCTAATCCTAGATACATCCAATTGCCACTCTCTTTTACAAATGCAGATTTTTCATGGATGACCTCTATCTTTCCATTTTCAAAATAATAGGCATTAAAGGTAACAGTGCCTTTTTCATCAGTTAATAGTCCTTTGCTAGTTTCCAATACCTCTAATCGAATCCAATTCACCGATTTTGCCCAGTTTTCAATGGCTTTTTTTTCTTTTACCGGTCGAGCAGAAGAATGATGACTTTTCATTAAATAATCGCCATTTGCCATTGTAAATGCTGTATATCGAGAGCGCATTAATTGCTCGGCAGTTGTTACAGCAGATAAATCTTTATGTGCTATTTCACAGCATTCAGTATATTTTTTATTAGTTCCGCAAGGGCAGTTCATAATTTTTTTGATTTCAATTGGGCCCAATGTGCCTAATTATGTTGAGATTTGCAGGTTAAAAACAAACAATGAATAATCACTTAAAAGGTGTTCTTTATGTTGCTTTGGGGGCTGCAAGTTATGGAATACTTGCAACTTTTGTAAAATTTGCGAATAACGAGGGTTCGGGAACTGCAGGTTTGGCTTTCTCTCAATATTTTTTTGGTGTTATCGCTTTAACGGGTTTGTCTTTTTTATTTTTAAAAAAGAATAATCTAAAGGAAAAGAAGATATCCAACACTAGGAGCTCTAAAATAAAGCTGATGCTTTTTGGGTCTTTTTTGGGTCTTACCAGTAGTTTTTACTATTTAGCTATTAATTATATACCAGTTTCTGTGGGTATAATTTTGCTTATGCAAACCATATGGATGGGGGTTGTGCTGGAGATTTTTATTTCAAGATCTTTAGTGACTAGAACAAAAATAATTGGCGCTATTGCAGTAATCATTGGAACCTTTTTGGCGGCTAAAGTATTTGAGGTTGATGCAGATCTAAACCTTTATGGGATTATATATGGTTTATCGGCTGCGGTCTGCTATACGGGGACATTGTATGCTACTAGTCGAGTAGGGCTAGAGTTGCCATTACTTACAAGAAGTAAATATTTAGTAATTGGTGGTCTGATTGTAATTATGATGTTTTGGAACGTTCAAATTATTAGGGAGTTTGATTGGTTGGTATATTTAAAATGGGGTGCTTTTCTTGGTTTTTTTGGAACAATATTGCCTCCAATATTATTTAATAAAGGGATACCTATTATTGGCACTGGATTGGGAAGTATAATTTCTGCTTTGGAAATCCCAATTTCCGTATTTAGTGCTTATTTAGTTTTAAATGAAGAAATAAGCGCATTGCAGTGGTTAGGAATAATGATAATTTTAGTTTCTGTGATTTTTATCAATTTAAGGAAAACAAAAAAGACCATAAACAGTATGCTATAATTGCTTAGCAATAAGATTTTTGTATTTGTCAATATACGTATAGAAGAGCATTTTTAAACTTATTGTATCTTACATACATAAAAAAATAATAATGAAAAACATCATCAAAAAAAGTGCTATCGTATTATGTTCACTATCGCTTTTTCAATGTGGTTCTTTGAAAAAACAAGGTATAGAAGATGATAATTGGTATTCTATGTTTAATGGAAAGGATATTAATAATTGGACTACCAAAATCCATCACTATAAAGTTGGTGAGAACTATGGAAATACCTTTAGGGTTGAAGATGGCATAATAAAAGTGCGTTATGATAAATATGGAGGTGATTTTGATGAACGGTACGGACATTTGTATTTTAATACTCCTTATTCTTATTACCATTTGGTAGTAGAGTATCGATTTGTAGGTGATTTGCACCCTGGAGCTCCTGATTATACCGAATTAAATAGTGGTGTCATGTATCATTCTCAAGACCCTAAAACGATGCTTGTAGAGCAAGATTGGCCAATTTCTGTTGAAATGCAATTTTTAGCGGGACTAGAAAAGGGGAAAGAACGGCCAACTGGTAATATGTGTTCGCCAGGCACTAATATTGTTTATCATGGTGTGATAGATCCAAACCATTGTGTAAACTCCTCCTCTAAGACCTACTTCGGAGATCAATGGGTGCGTGCAGAACTTATTGTGTTGGGGGATTCATTAGTTACACATATCATTAACGGCGAGGAAGTACTACGCTATTCAAAACCACAAATAGGTGGTGGTGTGGCAAATAGGTACGATCCCAATATTAAAATTGATGGAACTGCATTAACTAGCGGGTTTATCGCATTACAAAGTGAAGGTCAGCCTATAGATTTTAGAAAAGTTGAAATCAAAAATTTAAAGGGATGTATGAATCCTAAAGCTAAGAATTATAGAGCGTATTTTATAGAAAACGAATCCGAGAGTTGCAAATTTTAGTAGTAAGCGATTTCACCAAATAAGCGTTTAAATTTTTTAGGCAGCTCAGTTTTAAAACTTATTTTCTTTTGTGTTATAGGATGTTTAAATTGTATTTGACTAGCATGTAAATACAAGCCATTTCCTTTTGAAATAAGTCCTGCTTGTCCATACTCTAAATCGCCAAATATTGGGGTTCCAATACTTGATAAATGTTTTCTAAGTTGATGTCTTCTTCCAGTTTTTGGATTTAGTTCAACTAAATTTAAATACACATATCGCTCAGATATAAGCGTTTTCAATACGTGAAATTCAGAAATAGATTCTTTATCATCTATTGCGTCAATAATGCAGCCTTCAGAAGGCATTTTCCCATACGTAACGGCCAAATAAGTTTTTTGAATACTCTTGCGCTCAAACATTGCTTTTAATTTGGATAAAGCGCTTGCTGTTTTTCCCACTATTAATAATCCTGTTGTTGGGTAATCTAATCGGTGTGCGGGTAAGGGTTGAAGCAGCGAATCTGGCTGAGTACTTTGTGATAAATTAAAAGGGAACGTATTTTCTAAAGTTTGAAATTTGTTTCCACTCACTAAAATACCTGCGGGCTTATAAACTATAGCTAAATAATCATCTTCATAAATTACTTGAATCAAAAGCTCAAATACAGGCTTTGTTTTTTCTAAACCGTATAATGTTATTTTTTCCCCTCCATATAGCAAAGTCGCTGTTTTCGCTTGGATGCCATTTACTTTTACATACTTTTTTTGAATCGCTTTTTTCATTCCTGCTCTACTAGGAATACTAATAAAAATACCTGCCGTGTAATCAGATAATCTGATTGGCATATCTTGTTTTGGTACGGTATGAATTTCTTTTAGTTTGATAAATTGATAATTATACCCAATCCTTAGGGTTTTCAAGAACGTTTAATAGTTTTTCTTCTTCGCTCCCTTTTTCAGGATGGTGGTCGTAAACCCATTGTACGTGAGGGGGAAGGCTCATTAAAATACTTTCAATTCGTCCATTAGTTTTAAGTCCAAATAAAGTTCCCTTATCATGTACTAAATTAAATTCTACATAACGACCACGGCGAATTTCTTGCCAAGTTCTCTGTTCAGTAGTATAGTCTAGCTCTTTGCGTTTTATTATGATCGGTACATAGGCTTCCAAAAAGCTATTTCCAACTTCTGTAACAAAATTATACCAGTCTTGCATTTGCATTTGGTTTGTAGCCTTACAATAGTCAAAAAAGAGTCCGCCTAAACCACGAGCTTCATTGCGGTGTGCATTCCAGAAATAGTCATCACACTTTTTCTTGTAGGTATCGTGAAAATCTGGATGGTGGGCATCACAAGCTTTTTTACAAACGGAATGAAAGTGAACGGCATCTTCATCAAATAAATAATATGGGGTAAGGTCTTGACCGCCACCAAACCATTGGTCAACGATATTTCCTTCTTTATCATACATTTCAAAGTAGCGCCAGTTCGCGTGCACGGTTGGAACCATGGGGTTTTTTGGATGCAAGACTAAACTTAATCCGCAAGCAAAAAAATCAGCATCTTTTACACCAAAATAGTGCTGCATACTTTCGGGTAAAGCACCATGAACTCCAGAAATATTTACACCACCTTTTTCAAAAACAGCACCATTTTCTATCACACGTGTTCTGCCACCACCACCTTCTGGACGTTCCCATATATCTTCTCTAAATTTTGCCTGACCATCTACTTCTTCAAGTTTTGAAGTGATCGTATCTTGTAGTTTTTGAATGTATGCGTAAAATTTATCTTTCATTATATAATTCGTATAGCTCCATATCTAATGGTGCTTCATTAGGTGGAGTATGTTCTTTTAGTAATGTGTTTCGCCATGTAAAACCACATTTTTTTGCGACGCCAACACTGCCAAGATTTGTTTTGTGCGCTATGATTTCAAGTGTATCTAAACCAAGAGTGTCGAAAGCCCAATTAGAAATATATCGAACAGTTTTTGAAGTGATTCCTAATCCTTCGAATTGGTAACCAATACAATAGGCTAGTTCTGCTCGTTTTGCATTCCAATCTATTTTCTTTAGGTAAACTAATCCAATAATGGTTTTTTGTTCCTTTTCTTTAAGCGTAAAAAGAAACTCTTTTTTACTTTCAAATTCAGCAATTTTTTTCACCACGAAAATACGGGATAAAGTAGGGTTTGAATTTTGGGCTAAGGTTTGTGGAAAGTATCTTTTAAATCGATCTGCATTTGATACTAGAAAATCACATAATTTCCAAGTGTCGTTCTCTTGAATAGCTTCGATTGTATGAGATTTTAAGTCAATAATCATATTAAATTTCTTAGGCGTATTTCAGATTAATTATTTTCCCAATTCTGAAATCGATCTACATATAAATACGATTCAACAAATTTTCGATGTTCAACACTTGTCATTTTTTCTACTAGATTCAATGCTGAAATATAACTCGCTAAATTACCATTAGAAGAGCTAAATTTTCCATCTTCAATATAGGTAACTAAGGAATCGTTTTGCACTAGAAGATTCGGATACTCTATTTGCAGTTGTTTTCCTCCGCCAATCCAGGTAACTATTTTTTTTCCGTCCGCAATTCCAGAAGCCCCAATTAACTGAGCTCCAGAGCAATTGCTAACGGTATATGTTGTTTCCTTGTTTTTTTCTTGAATAAATTGTATAATGTTCTTATTATGTACTTGAGCATACATATCATAAGCACTAGGAACAAATAATACAGTTAATTTGGGGCAGTTTTCAAAGGTGTAATTTGGTAAAATTTTTAGACCTTCTTCCGTTGTAATAGGATTGGTTGTTTCGGCTATTGTAATCACATTAAAGAGCTGTTGACCACCTTCTGTAGGTTTTGTGAAAACATCTGCCGAAGCAGTAACTTCTGTTGTTAGAACTCCATTGTACATAAGTAAACCAATGGTAGGTAAGCTTTCATTAAATGGTTTAAGATGTGTAGTTAAAGTATCTTTTTGAATTTCGGAATTCTCTAGTGTATTAGCTATATTGTTTTTCGATGTATTAGAATTACAACTTGATAAGAATATTGCAATTAGCACTAGTATTTGAATTCCTTTTTGTAACATTTTTTAATTGCTATTAAATTACAGATTTAGCTGGTTTTGTATTCCTTTACGGCATCAATAAATGCTTTTGCATTTTCAACAGGTATGTTTGGCAATATACCGTGACCTAAATTTACAACGTATTTATCTTTCCCAAATTCATTAATCATTTGAGTCACCATACGTTTAATGTCTGCTGGCGGTGATAATAAACGAGCAGGATCAAAATTACCTTGTAAGGTGATGTTTCCGCCAGTTAAATAGCGTGCATTTCGAGCGGAGCATGTCCAGTCTACTCCTAAAGCAGCAGCGCCAGATTTAGCCATATCACCTAAAGCAAACCAACATCCTTTTCCGAAAACAATAACTGGTGTTTCGTCTTTTAAAGCATCAATTATTTGCTGAATATATTTCCAAGAAAACTCTGAATAATCAGTTGGGGAAAGCATACCACCCCAAGAGTCAAATACCTGAACGGCATTTACACCGGCTGTTACTTTTGCTTTTAAATAGGCAATTGTGGTATCCGTAATTTTTTGTAATAATTGGTGAGCGGCTAAAGGTTGTGTAAAACAGAATTCTTTTGCCTTATCAAAAGTTTTACTACCCTGACCTTGTACGCAATAACAAAGTATTGTCCATGGAGAACCCGCAAAACCAATTAATGGAACTTCGTCGTTTAGCTTTTCTTTAGTAGCTGTAATGGCTTTCATTACGTAATCTAATGCAATGTTTACATCTGGAACCACAACTGCATCTACATCTTTTTGTGTCCGGATAGGATTTGGTAAATATGGGCCGAAATCTGGCTTCATTTGTACCTCAATATTCATTGCTTGTGGAATCACTAAAATATCAGAAAATAAAATAGCAGCATCCATGCCAAATCTTCGGATAGGTTGAACGGTAATTTCTGAAGCTAGTTCTGGAGTTTGACAACGGGTGAAGAAATCATATTCCTTTTTGATTTCCATAAACTCAGGTAAATATCTACCTGCTTGACGCATCATCCAAACTGGCGGACGTTCAACAGTTTCACCCTTTAATGCTCTTAAGAATAAATCGTTTTTTAACATATTTAGCTGTTGGCTATTTGTAATTATTGTTTACCAAATTAATAACACTCTCAATCGTTGGCATTTTTGCGATGCGGACATCAGAAAAGTATTTTTTGGCTTCCTCAGCCGTTGTGTCTCCTATACAATAAGCCACCGCTGTAGCCTTATTTTCCTGAATGTAACTTTGTACATTAGACGGACTATAAAAAAGTACACTTTCTACAGTTTCTTCAATTTTAATTGGAGCCTGCTTGGTGGTGTACGCTTCAATCTCGTTAACTATTATTTTATTATCTGTTAACATAGTAGGTAATTCCTCAAGGCGGATATTACTACAAAAATAAGTAGCTTCTGTCCCTTCCATAAATTCTACTAGGTACGCTGCTAGTTTTTTAGCACTATTTTCTGAATGCGTAACTTTTCCAATTCTGTTTTCAATCAATCGCTTCGTTCTTCGCCCAACACAATAGATATTTTTAAATTGAAGCTCTTCAGGATTAAGGCTGGCCAAAATAGCTTCAACAGCATTCTGACTTGTAATAATTACGTTTTCTATTTTAGATTTTAAAACTAACCTTGGAATCCGATTCAAACTTATTTGCAGAAAATCTTCTGAAGCAATAGTTATCTTATCATTAAAAAGCTCGTTTTGAATTGGTGTTAGTTTCTTCGTAGAAAAAACATTGGGTTTTTTTTGAATTCCAGCAATTTCACTCATTAAAAGCTTACCCCCACGACTAAAAACACGTTCAGCACAAGCTTCAGCTAGGTTTTCGTGAGCTCCTAGTTTTGAAGTAAACTCAACTTCAATTTTTTTCTTGCCATCAACACTTAATAAAACCCCTTTCAAGGTGACATCTTTTTTGTTGTTGATGTATGCTAATGCTCCAATAGGAGCGGTACAACCACCTTCTAAAATATTTAAAAACTTGCGCTCTAAAGTGGTACAAATTTCTGTTTCTTCATGGTTTAATTCTGCACAAGCTTTTTTCGAAAATTCATCATTTTCTAAAGCAACGACTACTACTGCTCCTTGTGCAGGGGCAGGAACCATCCATGCTAAACCAATGGTGTTTTCAAATTCTAGTCCAACACGCTCTAATCCGGCAGCAGCAAAAATAGCCCCATTCCAATTGTTGTTTTCGAATTTATCGGCACGTGTTTGTACGTTACCGCGTAAATCTACAACAGTATGTGTAGGGTATCTATTTAACCATTGTGCTTTTCTTCTAAGGCTTCCAGTAGCAATTATTGCATCTTTTTCAGAAAGGAATTCTTCATTATTTTTAAAAGCAAGAATATCCATGTAATTACCACGCTCTAAAACAGCTGCTTGAACAATTCCTTTCGGTAGTACTGTGGGTACATCTTTCATAGAATGCACGGCGATGTCTATCTCGCCATTTAGCATTGCAATATCTAAGGTTTTGGTAAACACACCAGTAACTCCTAATTCATGAAGTGGTTTGTCTAAAACCAAATCTCCCATAGATTTTACAGGCACTAATACCGTTTGATAACCTTGCTGTTGTAATTGTTTTTTTACGGTATTTGCTTGCCATAGTGCTAATTCACTATCGCGCGTTCCAATGCGGATTACTTTACTCATTTAGTTTCTACTTCTAATTGAAACACTTTTTGAATTAATGCCAAACTAGTATCGGCATCAATATCTTCGCCCTTTAAGTGGTTTGCGAATTGTTTAGTGATTTTTTGAATAATACGTTCAGAAACAATATCTGCCTGGATTGAATTAAAATCAACAAGCTTTTTACTTTGAAAGTCGAGTTCCTCGTCTTTCATTGTTTTTAGTTTCTTTTTTAATGCTTTAATAACAGGCGCAAATTTTCGGGTTTCTAACCATTGAATAAATTCATCTTTTATTTGCTCAATAATAGCCTCTGCTTCAGGTATAAATTGCTTTCTCTTTTCTAGAGTTTCATCGGTCATTTGCGAAAGATGGTCTAAATGTACAACAGTAACATTAGGTAGATCTGCTACATCATCAGACACATTTTTAGGAATAGAAAGATCTAAAATTAATAACGGTTTTTTAGTGTAAATTAATTCTTTTGAAATTGTCGGTGACTGTGCTCCTGTTGCAACTATAAGCACATCGGTATTGCGAATTTCAGTTTGAAGATCGCCATAATCTTTAACCACTAGATTAAATTTACCTGCAATTTTTTCTGCTTTATCTTTCGTTCTATTGATGAGTGTTATATGAGAATTCTTAGTATGCTTAATTAAATTCTCGCAGGTATTTCTACCTATCTTGCCAGTTCCGAAGAGTAAAATATTCTTTTCAGAAATATCAGCTACATTTTTAAAAATATATTGAACAGATGCGAAAGCAACAGAAGTGGCTCCCGACGAAATTTCGGTATCGTTTTTAATACGCTTACTAGCTTGAATCACTGAATTACACAAACGTTCAATAAACGGGTTTGCAATAGCTATTTTTTTAGAACGATTGAAACTTTGTCGTAACTGACTTATGATTTCAAAATCACCAAGAATTTGGCTGTCTAATCCAGTACCTACTCTAAAAAGATGGCTTATAGCATCATTATTTTTATACACATAAGCTACTTTTTGAAATTCTTCGACAGTGCCAGGTGTGTTATCACACAATAATTTTATTAATTGAAAAGGATGTTGTGCAAAACCATGTAGCTCTGTTCGATTACAAGTGGAAGTAACTAAAAGACCATCAATGCCCTGTGTTTTGGCTGCAATCAATAAATTATCCATTGCGGCATCGTCTAAGCTGAATTTTCCACGTATCTCAGCATCTGCCTTTTTGTAGTTAAGGCCTATGGTATAAAAAGAGTTGTGTTTCGAAATATGGTAATCTTTCATGTAATTCGTACAATCGGGCACAAAAATAGGTTCATGAAACGGATAAAAGTAACGCTAGCGGAACAATAAGTGTCGTTTCGAGTTTTTTTGTACTTTTTTCGATACTAATCCTTTGAATTATAGTAATTTTATAGGAATTATAAGGGTTGTAAAGAATTTTATTTAGAACGTTTCTAAATAGTTTTTAACCTAAATCTGAAAATTATGGAAGAAAAAAGTACCGCTAAAGGTTCCTTTGAAGAAGTCTTAATTGATGAAGGTTTTTTTGTGTTGAAAATTCAGAACGATACTGCTCATACACAAAAAGTTAGCAGAGAAATAGATAGCTCTTTTATTCAGTTTCATTTTTGTTCAAAAGGGAGTGCTAAGTTTATTTTTAATGATGGACGTTATGCATTGGAAGTGGCTGAAGAAAATTCACTTTTACTGTATAATACGCAATTAGATTTACCTTTGAATTTGGAGTTAAGTCCTAATTCATGGTTGGTCTCCGTTGTAATGACCATTAGAAAGTTTCATTCTCTATTTTCAAAAGAGGCTGATTATATTCCATTTCTGAATAAAGATAATAAAGACAAAAAATATTATAGTCAAGAAGGTTTTAGCCCTGCAATTGCTGTAATCTTAAGTCAGATGATGAATTATAATCTGCATCCATCTATAAAAGAATTATATGTTAAAGGAAAGGTTTATGAATTAATTGCGCTATATTTTAATAAGAGTGGTGATGCAGACATAGAACAATGTCCTTTTTTAGTAGATGAAGATAATGTGCGTAGAATTCGTAAAGCCAAAGAAATTATGATTGCACGCATGGCAGAACCTCCAACATTGTCAGAATTGTCGGATGAAATAGGTTTGCCATTAAAGAAACTTAAAGAAGGTTTTAAGCAAATTTATGGGGATTCGGTTTTTAGTTTTTTGTTTGATTACAAAATGGAATATGCTCGTAAAATGTTAGAAAGTGGTCAACATAATGTTAATGAAGTAGGCTTAAAAGTGGGTTATAGTACTTCGAGTCATTTTATTTCAGCATTTAAAAAGAAATATGGCACCACACCCAAAAAGTATTTAATGGCATTGGCGGGTTAAAAAGAGAACTTTGGCGAATATTTGGTATATTCTTATAATGCTATCAAGAAGAATTGCCGATATTTATACTTCACTTTACAATTTTCATAAAATGAATTTTATTTTTAGAAGCGCATTATTCTTGTTTACAATGATTTTATTTACATCATGTGGAAGTACAAAAATTGAGCAGCAAGTAATATTAAACCACCCAGAGCCTTTAAGAATTTCACGATCAAAAGTGAAAGCTTTGAAGCCACAAATTTTAGTTTTCACTAAAACTGCAGGTTACAGACACGGTGCAATTGAAAAAGGTGTTGAAACCATTAGAGAACTTGGTCTTAAAAATAATTTTGAGGTAACTCAAACGGAAGACTCATTGCAATTTAATATCATAAATTTAAAAAAATACCAATTAGTTTTATTCTTAAGTACTACGAAGGATGTGCTTGGTGAAGACCAGCAACAAGCTTTTAAAACCTATATTAATAATGGAGGAAGTTTTATGGGTGTTCATGCAGCTACCGATACGGAATACGAATGGCCTTGGTATGGTGAATTAGTAGGGGCTTATTTTGTGAGTCATCCAGAACAGCAAGAGGCAAGAATTAATGTTGTAGATGGTGGTCATGGTTCAACTTCACATTTGGATGATACTTGGATGCATTTTGATGAGTGGTATAATTTTAAAGACATTAATCCCGATTTGAACGTGTTATTAATGCTTGATGAAAGCAGCTATTTAGGGGGAATTAATGGGGATAATCACCCTATTGCGTGGTATCACGAATTTGATGGTGGGAGAGCTTTTTATACGGGTTTAGGGCATACGAAAGCAGCTTATGACGATATCAATTTTAGACAGCATTTGTTAGGTGGAATCGAGTGGTGTTTGAAGCGATAAACGTATTTATTTAACCCTAGCCACCATAATTCCAGTATTGCTTTTTATACCTTTTAAATAATCTGTCAAAGGTACTTCTGAAACTTTTACTTCTCCAGAAGAGGAAGCGTGCAATAAATGTATACGACCGTCTTTTTCTCGTGTGGCGATACCTGTATGTGTAATATCTAACCCTTTTATAAATGTGGTCAAGGCAATAATATCTCCTGATTGAATCAGATGTTCATTAGCTGCAATTTGGTCTTGAGGAAGTATGCATAATGCTTCAGAATTTAAAAATTTTTCAGAAGCTTGTATTTGTTTTAAATTTTCATCATTATCTTTTAAAAAAGGATACAAATCACGATGTGTACTCATAAAATTAATCTCTTTGGATATTGGAGTTCCGCCAATTTGTGCTGTTATGTCTGTAATAAGCTCCTTCAACTGATTGTTTGCAATCCACTCTGAAAAGTAGTGTAAACGTGAAGAATAGCCATTTAGAATTCCATTTTTATACCGAATGGTTTCAATAGTTTTAACAAAGCTGTCAAAGTCAGTCTTATTATCTTTTGAAATTAAGCTAAAGGCGAGTACATTTTCTACAAAAGTGGTACAATCCAAGCCTTGTAAATTAATGACTAGTGATTCTGTTTCGCCTACTTCTAAAGTCTTCGCAACATAGGGAGTGCCTAAAAAAGTTTTTCCAATAGCTGCCATGGTTTTGCCAGTATCAGCTTTTTTAAGTTCAAGCTGAGAAATTTGCTTTACTTTGACTTCAAAGGCTTGTTTGTCTTGTGTCGAGCAAATTACATTTTGGGAAAAAGTAATATGTGCAATTAGAAAGAAGATTATAAATAAGAGAATAGTTTTCATCAGTAATTAAATTCTTTCTCAAAAATAACAATAATTACGGGAGTTATAGCGGCATTGTTTCTTAGATTCATAATAAAACGGAATTCGTCTGATGTTGTTTTTTACAACTGTTCGTAACAATTTCGTTTTTTCTGCTACCAATAAGTAAAACCTTTTGAAACTAGTCTTTTCAAACTCGTTTTTTTTACCGAAATTGAAACGAATTAATAATCCTTTAAACACAACCAATATTATGGCTGATGATTTTGACCTATTAGAAACCGAATCCACTTCAAAACCTGAAAAAGTAGATGTAAATTGGGGTAAGGCTGTGGACCAAATGAAGTCCAAACTAGCACAGGAAGACGATCCTGAAATACGTCAGAAAATATTAAATGCCACTTTAGATGATGTGGTTGGAATGGCAGAAAAAGATAGAACGTCACTACTGGATGCTATTAAAGATCTTACCGATTATCAAGATGAGGTCGGAATTATTTTTGAAAAGTTCTCTACACTTAATGCTGCTGAGCAAAAAGTAATCGATTCAGCGCAAAAAGGTCTAGAGCGTGCTAAAGTAGAATTAGAGGATGCCGAAAATGTAAAAGACAATTGGTGGAATAACCTTTGGGGACGTAAAGCAAAAATTAAAAAGAGAGAAGAGGAATTAGTTGCTGCCCAAAAAACTAGAGATGGAGCAGATATGAAGGCTAAGGCAATGTTCCAAGAGCGAATTGAGTCTGCGGATATTCAAACACTGTTAAACGAACTTTCTTATAAGAGTCAAGCTGCTGTTGGTCGTTTGAAAAATCGTGAAGTAGAAATTAAGGAGGTTGAAGATAAATTACAAGTAGCGATAGTTGAAGCGAGTAAAAATCACACGAAAGCCTTAGAAAAAAAGAAAGAAACTGAAGATAAGTTAGAGGAGCAATATGCACTTTTAAAACAAGCCCGTCAAACATTAGAAGAAGTTGCTGATAAGCAATCTACTGAGTATTCTGAAGCGATCGGCAAAGTTACGGCGATTGAACAGAAAGTAGAAGAGCTGGAAGGATTGAAAAATGCCTATACAACACTTGCGGCCAGTAAGGATAGCTTTGTGCACAAGCATAATTTAACGATTAAGGTTCTAACATCATTACGCAGTAACTTACAAACACACCGAGCTAAGTTAAAAAGTGATACTGATGAACGTTTAAAATATTATGATGGTTATGTGGTGGCTTTAAAAGCAAGAACAGATCAAGAATTTGCTGCGATTTTAGAGCACCTTGGTGTTAAGACAGATGAGCATATCGGACAGACTTTAGCATCTATGCATACGGCAAGTGCTAAGGCACGTCAAGAAATGATGGATAATATTCCTGTTCATGAAAAAGTGATGCAGGGTGTTTATTCTAGCTACGCAGAAGCACTCCAAGAAATTAGGGTGAAAGACGCTGATATTCAAAAAGATTTTGCAAACCGATATGGTATTGATATGAAAGAAATTTTCGAAGAGTATTATGCCACAGATGGTAATGCGCCTTCTAATGAGGGTGCTACTTCTGAAGCTCCTAAGCCAAAGGCTGCTGAAGACGATTTATTAAGCTAGAATAAGTATAATTTAATGGAGAATCAAAAATATATACCTTTCGGTGTATATTTTTGATTCTTAATCTTGTATATAATTTAAATGTCTTTAAATCAAATTGTTACTCCCTTAGATAGTGCTATTCTTGAAACAAAAGAACAGTATCAAGTCTATTTTAAGATCGTAACTCATGCCTTTAATGAATTAGTAGAAAAAATTGCAAATGAAAAAATTTGCACTCCACTAGAGGCTAGTTTTGTTATGCAGTATGGGGAATTATTAACCTATTCTCTGGAAGCATTTCGAGTAAAGTATTTGTTTGATGATGATGAAAAAATGCGGGTGGATTTAACCGAATCTGGATTTCCGAATTATTTAGAATTTAGGTATTTATTCAATGACCTTGAGTTAAAACAAGAGCATTTGAGCAAGCTGCCTACTATTGAAAGTATCAAGGAAGAGTTTTTAGAAACCCTCTTAAAAGATAAGCAACCTGTTTCGGATCAGAAATTGCATCAAGCGGCCAGTCTTATTTATTATACCTCTGTAGATCGTCAATATATTTTTCGTCGTTTTGTACAAGGGAAAATTTTACCTGTAGAGAATAAGGAAATTGAAGCACAATATATGGTTAGCTGGTCATTTTATGATGTAACTGCTAATCGCCCTTTTATCTGTTTTATGTATTTTGATTTACACAAAGAGAAATTAGAGGAATACAAGCCTGAAATCTATAAAATACTTGAACATACGGCAGATCGTAATATGCCAATAGATATGATGGCGTATGCAATTGATAAGAAATTAGAAAACCTATATCCTAGAAAGATCAAGAAATTTGATTTAGGTCCATTGCATAGTGTTTTTGCAAAAGACGAAATTGATATTACACATACAATCTTAAAAGCTATTGTTGCTAAAACTTTTGATTTGTCGGCCTATGCTATTTCCGTTGCCTTAGAAGAAGCGGTATCCATAGGAACATTTACTGAGGGTAGTTTTTTCAATAAACAACAGTTACAAGTTTGGGAAGAAAAGTCTAAAAAAAAGTATTTGTTTTGTCCGCATAGAGTCATGCAATCACTTTATGATCATATTCCAGAAACCATCAATTCACTAACCCGAGATCCTATTGAGATTCGTAGTTTAAAATTAAATTAATGGAACATAACAGTACATTTCCGATAAAACTCACAGAGCTTAATGCATTACGCAACGAAGCGGCATCTTATTTAAAGGGGGTGCGATGGGAGCAAGGCGGTAAGGCTAAGAGTAGGGATAAAAATCAAAAAAACGATTCAATCCTGCTTTATTTATCCAAGGCAAATGGCAATGCAGCAAGTGAAGTTATTTCGGTTTCTAAAACCATTTTAGCATTGAAAAAACGTTTGCTAGCTGATTCTGTTGCTATTCCATTAAGCTTAAATCATGCATTGTTTGCCTTACAAGAAGGGTTGACTATGGGAATTTGGTTGAAGGATAGTTATTATGATGCTTCTGGATTATCTAGTTTGAACGAACGTAAATCTATGCTAGATACTTCGCAACGACGTGAGTTTGATTCAAAATTGCAGACAGCAACTGCTTTTATGCTCCATGGAGTTGCCTATCGGATTTTATATGAATTAAAGCCAATAGCTTCGGACGATTTAAGTGTGATGAAAAATAAGTTTGCGGGTATTCCTGAGCTTTCGGTTATGTCTCCCATTAAGGGAATATCATGTATGCTTTATTATTTTGACAAATATTTAGGGCATCCAGAAATTATAACTTCTGATGAAGAAGTAGTAAATTTTACCGTTGTTTTTTTTGAGGCTATTATCGCTGAGATACAGTTGCGATTAAGTTCATTTGAATATACCGAAACCATAACCGATAGAACGTATAAACTAGAGAAAAGCGAATTTGCTGTTTCTGGCTGGGAAAATACATTTGAGGGCACAGCTAAAAGTGTTGAATTCAATAAAATTCGTTTTGAAGAAATTGTAGGGAACCGCGATGCAAAGCATTTTGCCAGACGATTAACAGAACGTATGTTGAGTTATGATTTTGAAGCAAAGAAAAATCCGTTTCAAGAATTAGGAGGTTTTATGCCCGTTTTTATGGGATACGGAATCCCAGGAACGGGGAAAAGTATGTTGATAGCTGCTATAGCTACCAAATTAAAAGAACACTGTGAGGAATTGGACATTCCCTTTTTATTTCACCCGATGCCAGACACCTTAATTTCAACCTTTCAAGGGGGTTCAGCCGAAAAAATGGTACAATGGATGAAGCCCTTACAAGACCATTCTAAATTAATTTTCGCACCTATTGATGATGCTGAAAATAACCTACAGGAAAGAACGGCGCAAGGTGTTTCGGCAGGTGTTAAAGAAGTGATTGGCGTATTTCTCAGATATACAGAAGGTGCTTATGCGATAAACTATGGAAATAGTGCTATTGGACTGTTTACGAACTTACCTGAAATGCTTGATAAAGCGGTTATTTCAAGGGTTCAAGGTAGATTTAAAATTGATGGAGCAAAAACAATCCCAGACTTTATCGATCAAGATTATTTATGGTGGCGAAAGTTTGAAAAGACAATGCCCGATTTTGTGAATATGAAAAATCCTGAGAACTATAAATTTTTAAGCGAACAAGGGTTAGCGAAAAATTTAGGGGAGATTCTAAATCAGTCTGAGAAACCTACTGAGGCTAAAATTTTAGAAATTTATGAACGGACAGAAGCGAAGTTTGGAACAAATCAACATTTATTTTTTGCGGAATTATATAAAAATATTCAGCATTCATTTCCATTCTTCTCCTCTCGAGATATCCGAAATATCCAAAGTGCCATATCCTTACGATTAACAGATTTTGATTTACCAGAAGATTGGTTTGCTGACCCTTTAATTTACTTTAAAAAAGATTATGAGACCAAGTTTTCAATGTTAAAGGAATTGATGAAGCAAAATATGCAAGGACTTAATTTTTCGGATATTAGACGCCAAGAAACCGTTCGGTATTTGGATAATGTAGCAACAATAGCGGATACTGATTTTAAACGTAAAGTGGAGGGAAGAGTGCATGATTTAAATGTGCAATTGGCCGCAAACAAACTTTTTGATTCTAACAAATAAGATGGAAAAACTTAGAGCTGCAGGATTATTTGGGGGAGCCTTAGTGCAACTATCCGGGTCATTAGCAACTCGGTATAATGAGTGTTTGGCTTTGCTTGGAGTAACACCAACAAAACTAAAAAGTTTTGGGGTGGATGGTTTGGGCTGGAGTCCTGAAATTGCTGAGGAGAAAAAAGAAAATTATTATTTAAATACGGGTGACGCCAATGTAAATGCCATACTTATATCTCCAGATCAAAAAGATAGAGCGGTGCATATGCCATCCCATAGTTTTGATCGCGATGTAATGCAAGCAGTTTTTGCTGCGTATGGTCATGAAATTAGAGATATAACTAAAGATGCTGCTTTGGTGCTTCATTTGGATCAAAAAATAGATGCTTTTTTTGAGCCTTTCGATTTGTTACGGTATGATAAAATAGAAGTAAGCTTTACCTTATTACATAATCTTGATGAGAAACAAATGGAACAGGAAGCTTTCATTAATTTGTTTCATCGTAATAATAATTTTATCGATAGAGAAGTGCATAAACAGCTCTTAAACTCGGCTAAAGAGTATGGAGACTTGAGAGGTAGAAAATTGCGTTTACATCCAATTACATTACAAGTAGATTCATTTTATACAAGGGCTTTTGGAGGTGTTTTTGTTCTAAAAGATGCGATGAAAGAGATTTTGGTTTTTGAAGATGAAACTGTATTTAAGAATGCAATAACGGATACGGCACACGATGTTATGTTGTTTCATAAAGATCACGATGAGTTGATGAATACCTTGGTACGTCATTTGATGCTTGAAAACGATTTTAAAAGTGCTATGAAGACCCCTAGATATGATCGAATTAAAAAACATATTTTCGCGGAATACATAAAACAAACAGCCCATCCTATTGACGAAATTTTGGAAAGTCATTTTCTATTTAAAAAATACTTAAATCAATTGTCCGTTGATGTGCAGAAGAAAATATCGGGTGCTGAATTGTATTATCAAAAATTAATTATTGATAAGAATTTAAAAATATCAGATTTTGTAGATAGCAACTATGTGAAGTTATTGCACGAGCCACATTCATCATTATCCATAGAGCAACAAGAGCTAGTATGGAAGTTGCTGGCGAAAATAATGCCTAAAGATCCAGTTCATTTATTCTGGTATGATAAAGAGTTATTTTATAAATTATATGCACAATGGGACCCTTCTTATAAAGATTGGGTGATTCAAGAAATACTAGAAAACAATAAAAAATATGCCTTATGACTTTAGAACTAATAGTATTCATAGTTGCCATTCTTTTTGGAATTATTTGGTATTGGAGGGAATCGAAAAATAATAAAATATACCGATTGGTTAATAGAGTTTCTAATGCAAAGGAATTACAGATGAAACCAGATAACATGAAGGGCTTCATTCACAAACAGCCCTTTTTAATCCGATTGGTATGGGTAACATTACTTTTTGTAATTTCTGGAGCGGTGATTAGTTTTGTTACGCCAATAAATGCCTTTTACATACAGTATTTTGCCTCTGCAATTGTAGGCACTTTAATCGGGACATATATAGCTTCAGTTTTTATTTTTGCTCAAGACCGTACAAAAAAAGAGGATATAGATAAGGCATTTCAAAAAGGAAAAGATTTAGTGGAGGATTTTACGGACAGCATTACAAAAGACTTGGAAGAGGAGCCACTAAAAGAGAAACCTAAGCCTGAAACTCCTTCTCAAAAATCAGCACGTGACCGGTTTAAGGATAAAGGAATGATTAAATAACTGCTAAATTGTTAGTGATGATAAAAGCATATTGGAACAAAGGAAGGAAACAAAAACGAAACGTCATCATTGGGACAATAATCCTAGTGTTATTACTTTTCTTTTTGCGTGATGATTACCAACCTGCATTATTATTTTTAAGAAGGTATTTCTTCTTCATCCTTTTAGGCGGAGTTTTTTTGGGATTCATGATTTCCAGGTTTAGGAGTGCATTAGGAGCGGGAAAAAGAGTGCTTATTTTATTGGGAATAGTGCTATTTTTTGCAACATTATGGTTCTTTGGTTGGAAGTTAGAGTTGTACAATTATATGCAGACGTATAATGTGTATAATAATTTGAATATTGAGGAGCTAGATGAGCTTCCGCTTACGCAGAACGAGCGTATTCAACCATTTAATAACATTGTTACCATGGCGTATGAATCGGTTGGAGAAACCCAAGAGGTGTCATTACCGCAATTGGTGCGTATAGATAGTACCAATCAATGGACAATGGCCGTACAGCCTGCTAAAGAGTACAATTGGCAACGAATGAACGATAATACCGAAGAGCTCTTTACGGTAGAAAGCACTTCACCTTTTCCTAGATTTTCAAAAGAAAATCGGATTCCTGTAACTTTTTCGATTGGGGAATCATTGGCATTTAGCCGAAACACCTATAACGCAGTGGTACAGCGTTTTAATTTATTTCAGCTATTCACGCTAGAACCAAGTGATGTTTTTTACATGAAAAATGACAAAGAAAAATGGGTGCAAGTGGTGAGTTTAATCAAATGGAAAGGTTTCTTTTTCCCTTATCCAACTTATGGTGGAGTGATGGTAGTAGATGCTGGTGAACACAATTTGTCTGATTATATAGAACGTGTAACCATTGGAAAAGGCACCTACATTTCGGCTTCTGAAATTAAAAATTATCCATATTTAACACGTCAGAATACCTTAGCAGAGAAAATATCACGGCTGGAGGCGCAGTCCTTACAATTTTTAGGAGGCTTTACAGATCCATTGCCCTGGAACATGAAAACGGCAGTTAAGATTCCTGATTTGCCTGAAGACCAAAATCAACAGCCTTATGTGACCGATTTTGACTTTACAGGTATGAAAATAAATGCTTATAATGGGTTGTATCATTGGTTTGGTTTGGAGCCTATAGGAGAAGAACGCACCAGTTTAGCGTTTAGTGTAATGATTCCTGCAGACGGCACCGATAAATTATATTACTACAACCATGCCGCACGAAAAGAGGGTATGGCCGGTGTATCAGCAATGCCTTTAAAAGTAATCGAATCTCGTAAAGAATATGATTGGTCGGTAAATAAACCGGTGGAGTTTCGACCTTTCATTAAAAAGATTGCGGGGCGTAAACGCATGTTTGTAATTGGAACTATTGCAGCAATTCGTGAAGATAGTAAAAAGTTTGATGGTGCTGCAACACCAGACTTAGCCTTAGTAGATGCCGAGTATCGTGATGTGATCTGGATTGACGCCAAACACCCTTCTCAATGGACAAGCACCATTTTAAATCAATTAGGAGAAACTTGGAAAGCCTCTGAAAATTTAACAGATGCTATTTTATACCCAAATAAAATTAATCTAGATAGGGTACAACCATCTGATAGTATTGTTATTCTGGATACGATTCAGATTAATACCCCTGTTGATGAGGAATTATTGGATACTATAGAGTAATCCGCGAATTAACTAAAAGTGAATTCAATTGTTGATAGCATAGCAAATAGACTTGATGAAGATCAGAACGATAGGAGATTAAATTCAATGATTTTTTTCTTAACATTTTAAATAACTACAGGAATTGAGAGAAATGGATAAGGGGTCCGTTTTACCTAATAATCGTAATACCCCAAATTATTTCCTTGATTAGCTCTATACACTTCAGCGCGTGGACGGTCTCGTAGCATAAACTCTTCGATGACCATTTTCACTACTTCATCATCAGTGTCTGTATCTTCTATTCTAAAACCACTGTTTTTATAAAATGGCTTCGATTGAAGGTGTGGAGTAGATTGATATACCGATAAGTACATTTTGAAATTCTTGTCATAATCACTGCCATTTCTATGTTTAAATGCGTAAGCAATGTAATTTTTATGGCGATACGTAATTGTTTTTTGAGCTACAAATTGGATAGAATCTTGGCCTTTTTTGAAATTTTTATGCTCGAAAAGTTGCGCCTCGGCAAGCAATTTTTGAGTTCTGTATTTTGATGGAAAATACGCTAGCTTATTTTCCTTTTTTAGCTTAATAAACAGTAAGTTTCTACTATTAATAGCCCCAGCTAAACTATTTAACTCCGCTGTTTTAACTTCACTAGGGGTTGAAACCATTAGTGCTACTTTTGTAGTCTGTATTTCTGGGTCTTTTAATAGATCTAATTTGTCAAAGAATAGTTGTACATCTTTTTCTTTAATAAATGGATGGAGTAGTTGAATATAATCTTCTAAAACAGCTGTTTTTTTCGCTTGAGCAAGATTATCGTAGTAGGTGTTATTGCTGTTTTTGTTTGATGTTTTCCCTAATTCTCTTTTCAATTGAATTTTAGCATCATTCAATATCTGATTTCTATACTTTTTATAGGTCTTTGGTTTGATAAGGTCATTGGATTTCAATTTTGCCAAAAGTGAAAAAATAGGAGATTTGTATTCTTCTATGGCGCTATAATCCAATATTTCAGGATATAATTTTTTAGCCAATGGAAGACTATCCATATAAGGCTTAAAAATTTGATAAATTTCAAAACTACTAGACACCAACGGTAAATCTTTAGCCATGAGATCTAACAGTTGTTCAGCTGATTGTTCCGTGCTTTTTTTTGCTATTGCCTGTAATATTCTGGTTTGGGAAGACGAATTGTTATAAGATTTTTGATAAAAATCAGCATAAAAATTAATGGTTTCCGAATCGTCTAATTGTGCTAAACGTTGAATAAGAAAAGCCTGGATATTTTTTTGATCTTCTTTAAAATCGAATTCTGAAATATAGTATTTTAAAGAATCAGTATGTTTTCTATTAAAGTTGATCAATTGATATCCGGTTCGAAGAATACTATCATTGGTTCTTAAAGCTTTAAAGAAATCAACTGTTTTATCAACTAAGATATCTTTGCCAATTAGAGTATCCATCGGTTTGAAATTTTCATAGAATTGAGTAATAAAATTACTAGGTTTAGCGATAGTATCCACAACAGTTTTTACCTCATATAGCAAACCGCCTTTTAATACATTTTTGATTAAAATACCCCTTGAGCTAGCTGTATCGGTTAAAGTAAGCTGTAGTTCATGATAACCTTCAGGGGCTATTTTTTCTACTTCCCGACTTATTTTAAATTTTTTATTGGCATATAGCTTCTTACGTAGTGCCCATACAGAATCAATGCTAGGGAGCATTAAGAAATCATGAGATTTATTCAACTGAACCGCAATTGCCTCGTTGTTTTTGTTTTGATATACCGTTTTCTTGTTGTAGGCATTATAGGCTTTGTTATCTTTTTGTTGATAGCCGCCATTACTGTTTACAACAAATTTAGGAGGCTTAACAGAAGATACTGTGGAAAAAAACAAAGCGGTATCTTTTATGGTTTTAAATTTTTCTTGAGCTATTGGGTTTTTGATTTTAAATGAATCAAAATAAACATCAGCCTCTATGGAGTCTTCTGTTACTATTCCCAATAAATAATAATTCTCTCCTTTTAGTTGGGTCAATAAATGAAGTTTCTCTAGTGTTAAAGAATCAATTAAGGCAGATGATTTTAAACTATTGTATTTAAATTCATTATATTTTTCATGGAGTTCTAATTTTTGGTATAACCTCGATTGAATTTGTTTTAACTCAAAAGTATCTTCCTCAATAAAATTATAATCATGTAAAGTAATTTTTTTCAAAAACCGATAGGTATTTTTTATAGAATCATACCCTTGAATTAACCGATTACCATTCCTGCTCTTATTGGTGAAAGTGTAATTTGATGGCATGTCGACCTCAAAATCGTTAAATGATGATGAAATCTTACGAAGCTTATGGTCTAATTTCTTGAACGTAATACTATTAAAAATAGTGTCAGAGTATTGTTGTACATAATTGTCATGACCACCCATTTTAAAGATGATAATTTCTATAGGCGTCAAAAAGATCTGGTACCGTTGGTATTCTCCATTTTTAAGAAGATTCTTTATATCGATTCCCTCAAATCCGTTTCTTAAAATTCTATTTTTTTCAATGATTTTGCCTGGAATGTTTTCGAAAAGCAATTCGTCAATTGTATCAATAGTGTAGGTCTCATCTTTATTTAAATATGAAAAAGTCGGAATTCTATTCGCAGTAAAAAAACTACCGTTCGCCAAATCTGGAGAAATATAAAAGGTATTTGAAAATTCGGCAATTGGATATAATTTATTAGGGAGCAATACAGAGAAAAAATCGTCATCAACAGAATATGTTTTATAGCTGTTTTCTCTTATTTTAGTTTCAAACCTTTCTTTTAAACCAGTGCCTTTTGAAGTCGATTTTGAAGTCAAAGCTTTTACCGCATATCCTTTTTTTCTCAATAAGGAGATGACACCTTTTTCACCTGGCAAATGCGCCGCTCCAATGCCTGTGAAAACCTTAGCTTGCTGCATCAAAGAATCTAGCTTAAGGACCATATTTTGATTCCGGGTATACAGCATGTTTTGTAAATAATGTTCCGTGTACATGCCTTGATCTAAGGAATCTAATAAACTAATATTACGTTCGCGATAAGCGTCTTGCAATAGAAGTAGTGGATCTTGTTGTTGCATTTTTTTTTGCAACCATTCCGAAGGTTTTTCTTTAGTACTATTAAAACTAGCACGACCAACTAAAGCTGTTGATTCTTCTAGGTCTTCGAGGGCTACAATAGGTTTTCCATATTTTGAACCTGCCTGATAAATAAACATATCCAAATAGGTATCTTCTTCAAAATTTTGAGAGTATTCATCTGTACGGTATAGAATGTTATTAATCATCTGGTCTTCAAAACCTAGATATGCCGCTATTTCTTCTTTTTTTGGATTTAAAATAGAGAATGCTCTCGTATAAAAACCTTTGGTCATAAAGCTTTCCCCAAACCCATAACCCATAGTATCCTCGTTATCTAACCATGTATTTGGGTCAGATTCTAAGGCAATCATTTCGCTTTTATCTAGGGCTTCATAAAAAACATCATCTAAGCGAAAAGCTATTTTTTTACTAACATGCATTGTCCCGTAGAGATATGAACTTTGTGACAATCCATTACCTGAAATTTCCCAAAGAAGACTATTCTTTTCTTGGGCTGTTAAACATGCAAAAGCAGATAATAAAATAAGGGTAAGTAGTATTCTCATTGGCTGTTTTTGGTTAAAGAAGTAGCTTGTATGCCTAGTATAACGTTTGTTATTCTATTGTATTTTTTAAATTGTTTATATTTTTTACAGACACTCTGGTGTGAGCAATACTTTCTGGATATTTTTTTTGTAAAAACAGGATTAATTTTTCGCGGACATGTACGCGTAAATCCCAAGCTGTTGATGAATCTTTTGCACTCATTAAAGCTCGTATTTCTACACTTTGCGGCTTGGAATCGGTTACTTGAAGGTTGTTGACTGTGCCATCCCAGAGATCTGAACCTTCCAATATTTTTGTCAATTCTTTACGTATTTCGTCAAAAGGCACATTGTAGTCAGTATATAAAAAAACAGTGCCAAGAATATCAGAAGAGGTTTTGGTCCAGTTTTGAAAAGGTTTTTCTATAAAGTATGTTGTTGGCACAATTAAACGTCTTTTATCCCAAATGTTTACCACAACATAGGTTAACGTTATTTCTTCAATTCTACCCCATTCGTTTTCCACGATTACCACGTCATCAATTTTTATAGGTTGCGCTAAGGCAATTTGAATTCCGGCAAGAATGCTGCCAATCATTTTTTGTGCAGAAAAACCGAGAATTATACCTGCAACCCCAGCTGAAGCAAAAATGCTAACTCCAATTTGCTTTATACTATCAAAACTCATAAGTGCAATTCCTAAGGCAAAAACAATAATGATAAAAATGATAATTCGTTCTAGAATATTAAACTGTGTATATATTTTTCGAGCACGAAGATTGTTTTCTGCATTTACATCATAATTATCAACTACTTTTCTTTTGATGATGCGGATAGTCGATATCAATAACCACGTAAAGGAGAGAATGAATAATAGGGTGCTTATTTTAGTTAGGAAATATGAGATTTCACTGATGCCTAAATTTTCGTGGATTAATTTTATTCTTATCAGAATACTTACGAAAAGGAGAAAAATAGGAGCACTTAGTTTTTTAATGCCTTTTTTATCGATAAGGTATTTTGGATTTTTACCAAATTTTCGGAGCAATTGAACCGTAATAAATTGAAGCAATAGCAAAACCACAATAGCAATAGCTAGATATAATAATGCGTTGGGTCTTTTAAACAAGTTGGTAAGCATTATTTTCGGTTTTATTGATTAGAAATGCAACTTAAGAAAAAGAGGCTATTTTGCTGTTAAATCCTTGTGAAAATTGAATTTACTTATACGATTATAAATAAACTAATGGCCACTTTTTAGGCTTATAAAATAAGCATGTGTTATTTTTGCAATTGGAAAGAAAATTCAAGTGATTATGAAAGGAGTGTTATTGGTTAATTTGGGATCACCAGAAAGCCCAACAGCTAAAGATGTTAAACCATATTTAGATGAGTTTTTGATGGATGAACGCGTAATTGATGTTCCTACTATTCTGAGAAATATTTTGGTGCGGGGTATCATTCTTCAAACAAGGCCAAAAAAATCAGCCGAAGCCTATGCTAAAATATGGTGGGAAGAAGGTTCTCCTTTGATTGTAATTTCTGAACGATTTACAGAAAAAGTTCGTAAGCAAACTAAAATGCCAGTAGCATTAGGGATGCGCTACGGAAAAATGAGTATAAAAAATGCACTTCAAGAGCTTAAGGATAAAGGTGTAAATGAGGTTTTATTGGTGCCCTTATATCCACATTACGCAATGTCTTCTTATGAAACCGTAGTCGTAAAGGCTATGGAAGTAAAAGATACGTTTTTTCCAGATATGAAATTCACTACACTTCCTGCATTTTATAAAAATCCAGAGTATATAAGAGTGCTTTCTGAAAGTATTGCCGAAGGGTTGAAAGATTTCGAATATGATCATATTTTGTTTTCGTATCACGGCATTCCAGAACGTCATATCCGGAAATCTGACCCCACTCGTTTTCATTGTAAGATAGATGGTAGTTGTTGTAGTACAAATTCTGTTGCCCACCATACCTGCTATCGCCATCAATGTTATGATACTACCGAAAGTGTAAAGGCATATTTAAAGTTGCCTGAAGATAAAGTCAGTGTTTCTTTTCAATCGCGATTACCTAATGACCCATGGTTAAAGCCCTATACCGATTTTGAATTCGAACGTTTTCCAAAAGAAAATAAAAAACGCCTTGTTGTAATTACTCCTGCTTTTGTTGCTGATTGTTTAGAGACATTAGAAGAAATAGCAATGGAGGGTAAGCATCAATTTCAAGAGGCAGGTGGCGAGGACTACAAACATATTTCATGTTTAAATGATAGTGATGATTGGGTTAAGGTTATGGCAAAATGGGTTAATGATTGGCAAGAAAATGATAAGCTACCGGCATAATGGCCAAAGTCTCGACTGAACAACTTGGGTTTGAACCAATAGGTAAATTGCTTGTAAAACAGGCGGTGCCAGCGTCAATAGGAATATTGGTGATGTCGCTTAATATATTGGTAGATTCTATTTTTGTTGGCAATTGGATTGGTTCTATTGCTATTGCTGCTATTAATGTTGTACTACCCGTATCTTTCTTTATTGGTGCCTTAGGGATGTCTGTCGGTATCGGAGGCTCTAGTATTATTTCTCGTGCATTAGGAGCTAAAAATCATGAGAAAGCATTAAAAGTTTTCGGAAACCAAATTGCTTTGACGCTTTTGATTACCATTACTATGGTGATTTTAGGTCTTCTCTATGTGGATAGTATAATCCCAACATTTGGTGGTAAAGGCGGAATTTTTGAGCCTGCAAAAATCTATTATACTATTGTTTTATATGGAGTGCCGTTTTTAGCACTTTGTATGATGGGGAATACGGTTATAAGAGCAGAAGGCAAACCTAAATTTGCGATGATAGCTATGATAATCCCTTCAATTGGAAATCTAGTCATGGATTATGTATTCATTTATGTTTTTGATTGGGGAATGGCTGGTGCTGCTTGGGCGACTACCATTGGATATGTGCTTTGTTTTGGATATATACTTTACTTTTTTATTTCTAAAAATTCTGAATTAAAAATTGGTTTACATCATTTTCGTTTAGACTTTTCAATAGTAAAGGAAATTAGCTCACTTGGTTTTGTAACCATGGCAAGACAAGCAATAACTAGTGTGGTTTATCTATTAATGAACAATATATTGTTCGGTTTAGGAGGTGAAGCTATGGTGGCTGTTTATGCCATTATTGGACGAATGTTGATGTTTGCTCTTTTTCCTGTTTTTGGAGTAACCCAAGGATTTTTGCCTATTGCAGGATTTAATTACGGAGCAAAAAAATACCAAAGGGTACGAGAAAGTATTTATACAGCTATAAAATATGCTGCCTTGCTGGCAACTATTGGATTTATTGGGTTAATGATTTTTCCAGTGGAAATAGCTTCTTTGTTTTTAAGTTCTAAAGCGGGGATATCTGATAGTGAATTAGCCGTAAATGCTTATGTGTTAGAACATATTCCGTTGGCTATGCGATTAGTTTTTGCTGCAACACCTATTATTGCATTACAATTAATTGGAGCTGCTTACTTTCAGGCGGTGGGAAAAGCTATTCCTGCCTTGTTATTAACGTTAACTAGGCAAGGATTCTTTTTTATACCGTTAATTTTAATTTTGCCTTTTTATTTTGATGAATTAGGGGTTTGGATGGCTTTCCCGATTGCTGATGTTTTAGCAACAATTGTCACTGGCTACTTTCTGAGAAAAGAGATAAAGAAAGATCTGATTTTTTAGATGGCTAGGTCAAGGAATACTTTCATAGGCTGTTTTAACAAGTTCTTCTCCATATAATCGTTCTAGCTTTCGGATAGCAAAATGTGCATGCGCCATATTTTGGAAATGATGGATAAAGGCTAAATTTATAGCTCCACCACCAGCCGCACCCAAAACAGGAATGGCTTGCGCGACGAATTTTTCAGAAACTTGAATGCTAAATCTTGAGGCAACGGCGCCTAGAATTTGTAGAAAAGGGTTGGTGCTGCCTTTTAAAATATTTCCCGCAATTTTTCCTGCTCCTTTGGTTGCTCCTTTTACAGTAGAATTTATGGTTATTCTTGTGGCATAATAACCTGTTTCAAGATGGTCATCGTGTTTTGATTTGCCTCCTAGGGCAAATACTTGTAAGCAGGCTAATTGTGTATCTAATTCATTGAGGTCTTCTCCTTCGCTTCGCGCAATATCCATAATGGACCGCATCATAAATTTTGTGGCTAATGTTAAGTCTGCTGTAAATGCGGCAACACCAAAAGCGCCACCTAAAATTCCAGATGAAGTCACTAATGCTTTATAGGTTTTATCCAAAGTTGAACTGTTGTTTTTTTCTTTTTTCATGGAAAAAAGGTTGGCTTTCACAACCTTAAATAGCACGTCATGGCTTAGTTTTTGTAAATGTTTTTGTTGTTTTAAGGGCAATAATTCAACACGCGTTTGTATAAAATTCCCAACCTTGTTTAAACCCTTCATCGCCCAACCAATATCTTCCATTTGTTGTTTTGCCTTAGTAAGGGTGTGTAAATCCTTGGAAGAAATATTATTTTTTGAAGTTTTATTCAACATTGACCTGAAATTATAAGATATAAGATAAGTAGAAGAATCTTGAGTTTTGTTACAGATTGAATGTAATTGATCTCTTTTTTAAATTTTGCTAACACTACTTTTCTCCTTACTTTAGGGTTGACTAATTTCAACCACAAATAGTATGAAAACATCCTATTCTAGAATCGGCCTTGTTTTGCTGATTTTTGCGCTATTGCCGTTCAATAGTTTTGCTCAAAAAAGAAAAAAATCCAATCATTCTCCAGTTACTGTTGATGAAGAGTTGTACTCCAGTTTAGAATATCGATTAATAGGGCCATTTCGTGGCGGTCGTTCGGCTGCGGTGACAGGGGTTCCTGGTGAATCAAATCTTTTTTATTTTGGAGCTGCAGGAGGTGGTGTTTGGAAAACAAGTAATGGGGGTCGCGAATGGGAAAATATATCTGATGGTTTTTTCGGTGGGAGTATAGGGGCTATTGAAGTTGCTAAAAGCGATCCAAATGTAATTTATGTAGGTGGCGGTGAGAAAACATTACGTGGAAATGTATCTTCAGGATATGGTGTTTGGAAAACTGAAAATGCTGGCAAAACATGGTCGTCCGTAGGTTTAGAAAATAGTAGGCACATTCCAAGAATAAGAATTCACCCTGCCGATTCTGATATTGTTTATGCTGCAGTTTTAGGTGATATTTATAAGCCTAATAAAGATCGTGGTGTTTATAAAAGTATTGATGGTGGTAAGAATTGGAAAAAAACATTGTTTGTTAATGATCAAGCAGGTGCTGTAGATTTAGTTTTTGACCCTAATAATCCACGGAATTTGTATGCATCTACATGGCGAGCACAACGTACCCCATACAGTTTAAGTAGTGGTGGAGAGGGCTCCGCATTATGGAAAAGTACAAATAGTGGTGAAACATGGACAGAAATTTCAAAAAATGAAGGATTCCCAAAGGACACCTTAGGAATTATTGGTGTCACAGTATCTCCTAAAAACTCAGATCGAGTTTGGGCTATTGTAGAAAATAAGGAGAAAGGAGGATTATACCGAAGTGATGATGGTGGCCAAAAATGGACGCTAGTAAATAGTGAGCGTAAATTACGCCAAAGGGCTTGGTATTATTCAAGGGTTTATGCCGACACGGAAGATGAAAATGTAGTTTATGTATTAAATGTGAATTATCATAAATCTACCAATGGTGGTAAGAGTTTTGATACATATAATGCTCCTCATGGTGACCATCATGATCTTTGGATAGCTCCTGAAAATTCAAATAGAATGATAATAGGGGATGATGGAGGCGCCCAAATTTCGTATGATGGAGGTAAAACATGGAGCACCTATTACAATCAACCAACGGCTCAGTTTTATCGGGTAACAACAGATAATTCTTTCCCATATCGTATTTATGCTGCTCAGCAAGATAATTCTACGATACGAATAAATCATAGAAGTGATGGCTATAGTATAGGGGATGAAGATTGGGAAGAAACTGCTGGTGGTGAATCAGCTTGGATAGCTGTTGATCCAAAAGATAATGATATTGTTTATGGTGGTAGTTACGATGGGTTTTTAACTCGTGTGAATCATAAAACAAATTCAGTTCGGGGTATTAATGTTTGGCCAGATAATCCAATGGGCGCTGGTGCAGAAGCCATGAAATATCGTTTTCAATGGAATTTCCCTATTATTTTTAGCAAGCACAACCCTAAAAAGTTATATACGTTTTCAAATCATGTTCATGTAACCGAAAATGAAGGGCAAAGTTGGAAATTATTAAGTGGTGATTTAACTAGAAATGATCCCTCGAAACTTGTTTCTAGTGGAGGGCCAATCACCCAAGACAATACAAGTGTAGAGTATTATTGTACTATTTTTGCCGCTAATGAAAGTCCTTTAAAAGAAGGTTTGCTTTGGGTTGGTAGCGATGATGGTTTAATACATGTTTCTAAAAATGGTGGTGAAAGTTGGGAGAATGTTACCCCTATGAGTATGCCAGAATGGTCCATGATTAATAGCATTGAACCTTCTGCTTTTGACGAAGGCACATGTTATGTTGCCGCGACTAGATATAAGCTTGGAGATTTTCAACCATATTTATATAAAACTACGGATTATGGTAAAACGTGGTCAAAAATAACGAATGGTATACATAGCGAACATTTTACCCGAGTGGTGCGTGAAGACCCGAAAAAAAAAGGGTTACTTTATGCTGGAACCGAAACCGGAATGTATATTTCGTTTGATGATGGTGCTAATTGGAACGCTTTTCAGCTGAATTTGCCGATAGTGCCCATAACCGATTTAACAATTAAAGATGATAATTTAATAGTAGCTACTCAAGGTCGTAGCTTATGGATTATAGATGATTTAACTGTTCTACACCAATTAGATACAAATGATAAAAATCAGGATGCTATATTATTTAGGCCAAAAGAATCGTATCGTACAAAAGGAGGGACTAGAAAAAATGCTTCTAAAACAGCAGGTCAAAATCATCCGAACGGAGTACTAACACATTTCTTCTTAAAAGATATAAGTGATAACGATAGTATTGCTTTAACCTATACAACGATGCGTGGAGATACCTTGGCTACGTATAACAATACGACTAAGGAGAAAGATAAAAAACTAGAGGTTAAAAAAGGAGGCAATACCCATGTTTGGAATACTCGTGGAAAAGGGGCTGAAAAATTAGAGGGTATGATACTTTGGTGGGCGAATTTAGATGGAGCTAAAGCAGTACCGGGCAATTATACAGTCCATTTGAATGTTAATGGTGTAAATAACTCGCAAGAATTCGTAATTCTTCCTGACCCAAGAGCAGAGGCTTCTGTAGATGATATGCAAAAGCAATTTGATTTTATAAGTGATATTAATAAAACGGTTGATAAAGCTCATCAATCCATTAAAAAAATCAGAAATATTACAACTCAGTTAGCGGCTTTTACAACACAATACAAAGACAATGTTGATACGGCGACATTAGTTGAAAAAGCAAAAAAAATGAAAGAAAAATTTGGGGAGGTTGAAAAGGCATTATATCAAACTCAAAATAAAAGTGGTCAAGACCCTTTAAATTTCCCAATAAAATTGACAAATAAATTAGGCCACTTGAATAGTCTAGTAGCTATTGATGATTTTCCGCCAACAGAACAGGATATTGAAGTTAAAAATGAATTAACTGAGCAAATAAATGAGCAATTAAGTACTTTTGATGCGCTGATAAGTAAAGAAATTAAAGATTTCAATGCTGAATTCAATCGGTTAAAACTTAATTACTTATTTGTAGAAAACTAATGGGAGAGCTGTATGGGTATATAAAATCATTACACTTAATTTTTGTAATTACATGGTTTGCAGGTCTTTTTTACGTTCCACGATTGTTTATCAATCATATAGAGGCATCGGTAAGACCTTCCCCAGAGAAAGAAATATTGACCAAAGAGTTTAAATTAATGACCAAAAGGCTTTGGTATATTATTACATGGCCTTCTGCCATTTTAGCAACATTTTTTGCAATCTGGTTACTTCTGTTGTTCCCTGGATGGTTGGAACAATCGTGGATGCATATAAAATTAGGTTTTGTGGGCCTATTGATTTTATATCACTTAAAAAACCATCAAATATTTAAGCAGTTACAACGTGATGAAATTAAATACACCTCCAAGTATATGCGAATTTGGAATGAAGGTGCTACCATTATCTTGTTTGCTATAGTTTTTCTTGTGATTTTAAAAAGTGCTTTTAGTTGGATCTATGGTGTTGTTGGAATTATTTTACTTGGTGTTGTATTAATGTTAGGGATCAAGCTTTACAAACGAATTCGTGATAAGGACCCCAATGCCTAATTAACATCTGTTGTTTATGGAAAGGAGAAAACTTTTTTGGTTCAATTATTGTTATCTTTAAATCCAAATTAAAATTTGTTGTTCGAAAAAATTTCTCTTAGATCGCGCATATTCATTTCTATGATTTTACTTGTGCTACTCGCATCAGTATTAATCGCAGGAGTTACCATTTATCAATATGGAGAGCAATCGAAAGATTATCACGAAGATCGTTTGGAGCGTAAAGAAGAGCAAATAAAGGAGAATATTAAATATACTTTGCAGCGTACAACATACGCCCCCACTACCGAAAATTTAGACCTCATATTTAGAGATGAAATTTATCAAATAGCCGATGTGCTTAATGTTAATTTCAATATTTATGATTTAGAAGGTGGGTTAATTAAAAGTTCAAGACCAAAATTCGGAAATGATTCTATTTCCATGTGTTTGAGTCCAGAGGTTTTAAATAAACTAGAAACTAGTGTTAATGCAAGGTATTTAGAGGAAAAGTCCACTGCTGGGGATAAGTACCAAGCGTCTTATACCTACATAACTGATGGCAGATTTAAACCTATTGGTATTTTAAATTTGCCCTACTTTGAGGATAACTCTTTTAATGATAAGGAATTAACTGAATTTCTACTGCGTTTAGGGGGGGTGTATATTTTTATGTTATTGATAGCTATTTGGTTAGCTTATTTCATCTCTAAATACATTACGAGATCATTACAAACTGTTTCTGACAAGATGAACACTACTTTTTTAACCAAAAGGAATGAAAAAATCATTGTTGGTAATCCATCCGAAGAAATTGGAAAGCTCATAAATGCATATAATGCGATGATTGATGAGTTAGAAATAAGTGCTGTAAAGTTAGCCAAAGGAGAACGTGAACAGGCTTGGAGGGAAATGGCAAAACAAGTAGCGCATGAAATTAAAAACCCATTAACCCCAATGCGATTAACGGTACAGAGTTTTGAACGAAAGTTCGACCCTAACGATCCTGATGTAAAAAATAAACTGGCGGAATATTCCAAAACACTAATCCAGCAGATAGATACAATGAGCAGTATAGCAGGAGCTTTTTCTAATTTCGCTGAAATGCCTGCTCAACAAAATGAAACACTTAATGTGGTGAAAATAGTAAAACTTGGGTTAGATATCTTCAATGAAAGCTATATACATTTTATAGCGGAAGAAGAGGAGATTATTGCCAAATTAGACCGTACTCAACTGATAAGAGTAGTTACTAATTTAGTGAAAAATGCAATTCAAGCAGTGCCTGATGTAGAATCACCACGTATTTTGGTGACAGTTTCATCAGAGGGTGAGTATGCGAAAATTGCTGTGGCCGATAACGGAATTGGTATTGGTGATGAATTTAGGGAAAAGATTTTTGAGCCTAAATTCACCACGAAATCTAGTGGAATGGGACTTGGATTAGGGATGGTTAAAAACATTGTAGAAACTTATAATGGCACTATTGTTTTTACTTCTCAACCGGGAAAAGGAACTGTGTTTACAGTGAGATTTCCTCGATTTTTATAATTAAACAAACAGAAAACAATCCTCACAGTTTTTTACTTCCCCGTAATAGGTTTCTCTGTATTTATGTAAAGTCCTTATTGGGAAGCCTAAAAAATATTTTTTTATATAGGTTACCTTAGTTCGCAAACTACCCATTTTTGCTGTGTGTCGTTGTTCTGTTTTTGTTTCTCTTTTAATGTGTACTAACTTCATGAGGTTCTAATAATTTAGTATGTATAGTATCATAATTATGTAGGATTACAAAAATAACAATGTTAAGGTTTTGTTAGTGCGTTTTGAATGGGTATAGCGCTATCCTAGAAGCCTTAAAATATATATAGTAGGCTGGGTGTTGCAATAGCTGTTTAGTGCTCTTCGTCTTTTAAAATCCGCTCCTATCCATTTTAAATTTGTTTCTCTAAATTTGTTCCATATACTTAATAGAAACTATCTTTAATTAGATTTAAATCTAGAACTTATGAATTTTGAAAATATACTTGTAGATCAACATGAAAATATCGCTACGATCACTATCAATCGGCCTACAAAACTAAATGCATTAAACCGTGAAACAATTCAGGAATTACATGACGCATTTAAAGCATTAGAGAAAAACCAAAAAAGTAGGGTGATAATTGTAACGGGTAGTGGAGAAAAAGCTTTTGTGGCAGGTGCAGATATAGCTGAGTTTTCTGATTTTTCAGTGAAAGAAGGAAGTAAATTGGCAGCTAAAGGTCAAAAAACACTATTTGATTATATCGAAAATCTTTCCACGCCAGTGATAGCTGCTATTAATGGTTTTGCCCTAGGGGGCGGTTTAGAACTAGCAATGGCTTGCCACTTTAGAGTTGCTAGTGATCATGCAAAAATGGGCTTGCCAGAAGTATCCTTAGGTGTAATTCCAGGTTATGGTGGTACACAGCGTTTGCCGCAGTTGGTGGGTAAAGGTAGAGCCAATGAGATGATTATGACTGCTGGAATGATCGATGCTCAAAAAGCATTGTCCTATGGATTAGTGAACTATGTAGTTCCTCAAGCAGAATTAATATCGCTTTGTGAGAAATTAGGGCGTAAGATATCGAATAATTCGTCTGTTGCCGTTAGTAATGCAATAAAAGCAGTAAATGCTGGTTTTAAAAGTGATACTGATGGTTTTAAAGAAGAAATTAAAGCTTTTGGAGATTGTTTTGGTACTTCCGATTTTAAAGAAGGAACCACAGCATTTTTAGAAAAAAGAAAGGCAAATTTTAAATAACGGTTGGTATTTTACTGAATAACCTTAAACCAATTTTTCATGCGCAACAGAATTATTTTGATCTTGTTTTTTTTCGCCTTCTTTTGCTTTTCACAAGCACAAGAAATGCCTATTTCATATGCTTTTGGAGAAAAATATAACGATAAGTATAAATACTCAAACCTTTTAACAATTGCGCCTGACGGCAATGGAGGTAGTATTTTGGTGCGTTCCTACTATACAGGTATTATACTAAAGCCAAGAGGTTATTTTATAGAGCATTACAATTCCAATTTGGAATTAATTTCTGAATATAATTATAAATTAAAAGAGGCCAATTATGTGGATGCCTTTGTTAAGAATGGTCAAGTATACCTTTTGTTTCTTGAATATAATTACCGTTCAAAATCTTACGAATATATAATCCATAAAAGTTCTTATAACACATTTAATTTTACACTAGAGAAGATCTTAGCTATTGCGTCAAGTGAAGTAGAGCAACCATTAGATCGTAATTATTACAATAGAAATTTTTCTTCTGGTTTTACCACCACTGTACTTTTTAACAATGATAAATCGGTATTTGCCATTAGTTCACACCATAAAAAAGGGAAAGACAATAAGCATATGATTTATGTTTTTGATGCAAGTCTTAATCCATTGATGGAATATGATTTTTCGGGTGAAATTGAAGATAAGAATTATGCTTTTGAAAACATGGTTATTTCAAAAGACAAAAGAGAGGTGTATTTAACGGCTAAAGCATATTTTAAAAAGAAACGTTTTGCAGCTACAGAACGTAAATTTCAGTATGAATTATTGCAAATAACCAATGAAGGTGGTAAAGTACAATCATTTACTGATCCAGGGATGTTTCCTGAGGCACTTAATCCTATCATTTATGACGATAAATTAGTTTGTGTGGGTTTTTATGCCAATAGAAAAGATAATAGGTACAATGGAATTGTATATTTCGATATTGATCCAATTACAATGCAGATTAAAGATAAGAAATATCACGCTTTTTCTAATCAATTTATGATAGATAAGTTTGGGAGAGATGAAAATAATATCATTAAAAATCTGGTTTTTAAAGGGGTTGAAGTGTCTAAAGACAACAGCATTCTATTTAATGCAGAAGAGTATTTCGTAACCTCTAGTGTACAAAGAGATCCAACGGGTTCTAGTGTCAAAATTGATCGATACCATTATAATGATATTGTTAGTGTGAAGTTAAATGCTGATGGGGATATGGTTTGGGCAAGAAACATTAACAAATCAGAAGTTACTCAGGGTGATCCTGCTTATACCTCATACTGTTCGTATACCAAGGGAACAGATACTTACTTTTTTATAAGTACGGCTAGTGAAAATCCACAGCAATTAAGTGATGAACGTATTTTATTTAAACAAGGACTCGGTAGAAACAGAAATGTTTTTGTGATTAAGTTAGATGAAGCAGGTCATATGAGTTATGACAAAGTCATTGACGATTATGAAGCTCGACTTCCCTTAATGGTTTCTATTCCTTTAATTGATACTACAAATGACAAGCTACTTTTTTATGCCAAAAGAGGATCTAAAAAACAATTGGTTAAAGTAGGTTTTAAGTAATTTAAAAGCTGAAATCTGAGTTTTTGAACTTTAACATTAATGAATATTTTTTATTGGATTATTTCCATAAATTTGGATAAAATCCAATATTTTGAATAAACTAAATTTGCTTAAAGGAAGAGGAGCACAGCAAAATATTTCTAATAAATTTCTTCGGTTTAGTAATGAAACTCGAGATGATTTTCTAGAATTTTGTCGTGTTGAAGGGGAAGAAGCAGATAAAAATAAGACGCAGTACATCCCTATTTTTCCTAAAACGATTGTTAATAAGGTTAAGGGTCCAGATATAGGCATGTCCTACTCTTTAAATCCATATCAGGGTTGTGAACATGGTTGTATTTATTGCTATGCTCGAAACACACATGAATATTGGGGCTACAGTGCTGGATTAGATTTTGAAAGAAAAATATTGATCAAAAAAGATGCCCCTAATTTATTAGAAAAAAAACTACAAAGTAAAAATTGGAAAGCCCAGACAATTGTGCTTTCTGGCAATACTGATTGTTATCAGCCTGCAGAAAAAAAATTTGAAATAACAAAAGCTTGCTTGGAGTTGTTTTTAAAGTATAAACACCCTGTAGGAATCATTACTAAAAATGCATTGATATTACGAGATCTAGATATTTTGGCGGAACTAGCAAAATATAATTTGATAGGAGTAAACCTATCTATCACCTCTTTATCTGAAGAAACAAGGCGCATATTAGAACCAAGAACAACAACAATAAAAAAACGCTTGGAAACAATTCGTGTGTTATCAGAAAATAATATCCCTGTTAATGCTATGCTTGCTCCAATTATACCAGGTATCAACGGTCATGAAATACTACATTTGGCAAAGGCAGTTGCAGATAATGGAGCACTGTCATTTGGCTTTACAGTGGTGAGACTTAATGGAGCTATAGGGCAAATTTTCACTGATTGGATAAGGAAAGCATTACCTGATAGAGCCGATAAGGTTCTAAATCAAATACAAGAGTGTCATGGTGGCACTTTATATGATAGTAGGTTTGGGATTAGAATGAGAGGAGAAGGAAAAATTGCTGCTCAAATTCACGATATGATGCATTTAGCTAAACGTTCCTATTTTAAAAATAGAACCTTCCCAAAATTAAATACTGAACTATACGAGCAATGCAAGGATGGTCAAATGCGATTGTTTTAGTGTTATTTATAGTGAGTTTATAAATAAGAGTAATGCTTCTCTTTCCGTTGTTGAAAGTGCTTTAAACTTGTTTTTAGAGGCCAATGCTTCACCACCATGCCATAAAATAGCTTCAGTAATATTTTTAGCTCTTCCGTCATGTAAAAAATCAGTATGCCCATTCACTACTTCGGTTAAACCAATTCCCCATAAAGGTCGTGTTTTCCATTCGTTGCCATTCGCTAAAAAATCGGGTCTATTATCTGCTAAATCATCACCCATATCATGTAAAAGCATATCAGTATAAGCGAAAATTTTCTGATTCGATATGGCTGAAATAGTAGTAATACCAGTGGTCATACTTGGTACATGGCATTTAGCACATGCTATACTTTCGAAAATTTGAGCGCCTTTTCTAACAGATTCATTATCTAAATCTCTCGGAGCGGGTACTCCAATAGTTTTGCAATAGAAAGCAACTTGATTCAGAATTTCTTCCGTAATTTCAGGATCATCTCCTAATCCATCATTCCCATTAGTTTGTCCGTCTCCAGTTTCATCTGGCATTAAATAGGTTGTAATTCCCATATCGCCACTATAGGCACCTGCACATTGTTCTAAAATGGTAGCGGTATTGGCTTTCCAACCAAATCGGCCAAGTTCAGTTGCATCTGAAACAGGATTATATACATAATTTGCTTTACCAGTAATACCATCACCATCTAAATCATTAATGTCTTGGTGCAGTAAAATTTCAGATTCGGGTATTGCTTCTAGTAACCCCAATCCAAAAACAGGTGGTGCCAAACGTGGTGATAACAATGCATTGGAAGGGAAGTCAATATAGGTATCTATTACCGAATAATTTGGTTTTTGAAGGGTTACTTGATTCCCATCTGCTAATATTTCAACAATTGGGGTGAAAGTGACCTTAAATTTTCCTTCAGGTTCATAACCAAAAATGGCTTGATTTTGTATTTGTAACCCAAAATTTGGGACGGCAACTGGTCCACCATCGTTCGCAACTCCAGGGATACTTGTCCGTAGAAAAAAACCACTTAAAGCATTAATTGTAGATGGAAAACTAGTTCTTCCATCTTTTGGGTGGCAAGATACACATGATGAATTATTAAATATAGGGCCTAAACCTTCATTTATTGTTGATGGTGCAGTTACAAAAGCAGCTTCAAATTGAAAATCGCCATCTAAATGTAAATTTAAATCGCTATCGTTTAAATTCGCAGCAGGAGTACTAAATGAATTGCTTGAGGTTAAAAAAATTGTAGTTTCTCCGCCAGCATACAAACGTTCTTGAAGATCTGGTAAAGCAATATAGTCACTATCGTTTTCTGATGAACATGAAATGATTGATGCAATTACAAATAGGGATAAACTGAATCGGAAGAAATATTTTTTCACTTTCTTTTTTATAAGCAAGAAGAACATTCGATCGAATGTTCTTCTAATTTTTAGCAAATATATTAAACCTATAATCTTATAGACTAGTAACAAATGGCTCTAGGCTCGTTTCTAAAATTGCCTTCAAAGCAGCAACTTTTGACTGTGCATTTTCCACTGCAGTTCTATTATTTTCAATAGCATCAGTAAAAGTGCCAGGAATTGCTTCAATTGCAGCTATAGCCTCTGAAATGGCAGTTTTAAGGGCTGTATCTAAAGTGGAATTGGTTAGGGTAACAATATCGGTTAAACCTTTACCACTAACACCATTGAAGTCTCCTAAGTATATGTTCTGAATACTTCTGATGTTATTAGCAAAATCTAATTTGGAGTTATTACTAAAACGAGATTCTTCAGCTTCAGGTTTTGCCCCGCCATTATTACCATTAAGTGGCTCTTCAATTTTTCCATTGGCAACTTCATCAGCAATTATAGTAAGTCCTTCAACTATTTCTTGAAGTGCTCCTTTTTGAGACTTATAGATTGATGCTGTAGTACCTGCATTAATAAAATTAGCAGCAAAGTTTCCTTGAGAAGCTAACCATCCATAATAAAGATCTTGAGTCTGCGCTTCCAGATTTTCTGTTGCAGCTGTTAAATACTCTATTTCCCGTGCCGTCAAATCAGCAGCAGCTTTATTCCCATCTAATCCCCATACAAAATATTCAATAGTATGAAATCCTCTAGCTTCATTATTACTTTCTAATGACCCTGATGTTATGGCGTTACCACTATCCAGAATGTTATTAATATCATTAACGTTTACAGGCCAAGAATCAATAGCAGGGTCTATACCATCAGTATCTACAGGACCATATAAAAAACCTTCTGACTCTTCCCAAGGAGCACGTGTTGCTGCCCAACCATCTTTAACGGCTTGTAATTGAGCTTCATCACCTACAGTTAAGTTTTCAACAGCAGTTTTTAAAGTTCCTGCATTTGTGTAGAGTTGATTGTAAGTTGCTGTAATTACATCTAATGATACGTCTGTTAAAACCGCTGAATAGAGGCTTGCATTTGGATCAATTGTTTCAGAATTTTCATCATTGTCACTACAACTTGTAAAAGTTATGGTTGATATTAAGCTTAAAATAAAAATGTTATTTCTCATGATATATATGGTTATTATACTATTAAAATTTGAATCCTATTCCTGTTGAAAATATTTTATCGTGTTGTTTTTTTCCTGTAAAAGCTAGAGTTGTAAGGTTATAATTTTCAGAACCTAAACGGCGATCAGCATATTGTGCCTTTATAACAATTTGAGGATGTACAAACCAATTTATTCCAGCGGCAATAGTGCTTCGCTCCCAACGCGGATTATCAACAATACTTCCTTCTACATCATGCATTGTATCATAATAATCATAGCGAACAAATGGATAAAGCATTTGTGTGCTGTTTTGTTTGAGAAGAGGGATAATATTGTATCCAATTTCTGAAGAAAAGCCTAATGCTTTTTGCCCTACGGGCGTTCTTTTTACGCCTAAATTATTAGATAAATTTGCATTGCGTTGCGATACAATATTGGAATTTTCTAAATTACCATAAAGTCCTATAGCATTAAAGCGTAAATTGTTTTCGTTGTAGGTTACATGGCCTTCAACCATAGTAACATAAGCACTTACGCTCATGTCATCTTTTTGTCTATTGGCGGCGGCATCATTTATATAGGCGGCTAAACCAATATAGGTGTCTTTGTGAGTTCCAAATTTATAATCCAACCGTGCTGCAAAGGCTAAAGAGGCGGCATTGGCCATTTCAAAACGTTGTTGGTAACCATCTTTGATCCAGCCTCTGGAAGAAAATCCTGTAGCATCTAGGCCACTAACGATATAAGCTTTATAATTAAACCTCTTGGCAAATGTTCCATAAAACTCAAGTCCAGTTTCATACCATCCCAATGGTAAAATTTCGTTTTCCATCTCCTGACGAGTAGTGGTGAAGTATTGGGTTGGCGTATCTAAATTTTGATGCAATCCGAAATACATCTTCATTTTTCCAACACGAATATTAAAATAAGGGTTGATTTGAAAGTTGATATGAACTTGTTCTAATTTAACGCCTCCACCGGTTTCTATTTCTTGTTCGAATTCCCCAAATTCTTCTTGTGTATCAAGATCTATGGCAGATGCAGTACCACCGTGTTCGTATTCAATCTCTGTTTTTAAGTTAATTTTATCAGTAAATTTATATTCTAAATATAAGTTTAAACGTTCTGCGTCAAACTTATTTTTTAAGGTTGGATCGGTATCATAGTCATTGTTGTAATAGTTTACAACACCATAACCACGTAGGCTAAAATTTTGCCATTTTAATAAGGAATTTGGAATGTTTTCACCGTTTATTGTAGCTGAATTATGCTGTAATTCTTCAAGAATTTCTTTTTTTAGTTCCTTTTTCAAGACATCTCTATCAGATATGCTGTCTTTGTAATTCTGTCCAAAACTTAAGACATTAGTAAATAAAAACACAAAAAATAACAGTCTGCTCATCAGGTCTTGATTTTTGCGCAAACTTAAAACTTATTTAGAATAAATAAAAATAATATTTTTATTTATTCTAAATAAGTTTTGTGAAATGAGGTTTTAATGCTTAGAACTAAAAGACTTTGACGCTCGAAATGTGAAACAAAAAAAAGTCAATTACTTTGGGTTTTATCCCTAGTAATTGACTACGAAAACTAAACTCTACTTTAATTATTTTAATTCCCAGCCTTTGCGGTAGTTTCCTTTAACCCATTCGTTGGCTTTTTCGTAATTGGTAACACGCATATTAGCGCCGTCCCATAAAATTTTACGTCTTCCAGGATATCCAAATGGTTCCCAATCACCAATTTTTTTACCTGCTTTTAATTCTTTGTACTGGTATGCTTTTATGGCTAAATTACCCATTAGAACAGCTTCCGTCAATGGACCGGACTTTGCAAAATCTGAAGAAGTGGGAGTGCCATTAATACAGCCATTTACAAAATTCATTGCATGTCCAGAGGTATCACCTTCTATTCTTGTTAATGTAGGTTTCGGGGGATTGAACATCGCCATTGTTTCTGATGGTAGCAGTCTTGCATTTTTTGAATAGGTGTCACAAACTAATATGCCTTTTGTGCCGTAAAAAACACTTCCGCCATCAGAATTTCCAATTGTTTCACCATCTTTTAGTTCATCTGGTAATTTAGGCTTCAATCCGCCATCATACCAATTTAATTCAATATCACCTTGAGCTTCTGTATTAAATTTTAAGCGTATAATTGATGAGGCTGGGCACGATGCGCTATAATCTGCTTCGACAAAATCCCCGACCCAATTCGTCGTACAACTAGCTTCTGCTTCGGTTGGATACCCTAAACCTAAAGCACTAAATGGAGTTTCCATGATATGACATCCCATATCACCTAAAGCACCAGTTCCAAAATCCCACCAACCACGCCATTTAAATGGCAAATAGCCAGCATAGTATGGTCGGTCTGCCGCAGGACCTAACCATAAATCCCAATCCAATTCTTTTGGAATAGGATCGCCACCTTTTGGCAAAGGAATCCCTTGTGGCCATACAGGTCTGTTAGTCCAACAATCTACTTTATATATGTTACCAATAATTCCAGAGTCTATCCATTCTTTTGCTTGTCTACTACCATCACTTGAGGCTCCTTGGTTTCCCATTTGGGTAACAATACCATTTTCTCTTGCAACGGTTGTCAACAATCGTGCTTCATGAATATTATGTGCTAGTGGTTTTTCAACATAGGCATGTTTTTTAGCACGCATGAACGGCAATGCTATAGTGGCATGGTTATGGTCTGGGGTTGCAACCATTATAGCATCAATTTCATTTAAATGCTTTTCATATACCTTTCTAAAATCTTTATACATTTTAGCTTTTGGATGGAGCTTTTGACTGGCAGCTGTTTGCCGATCATCAACATCACACAGTGATACAAATTTTACCTTTTTGGTATTGGTCAAGTCTCTGATGACCCCGGCTCCACGACCGCCAGCGCCAAAGGCAGAAATATAAACGGTATCACTTGGGGCGACGTGTTTTTTTCCCAAAACAAAACTTGGAACAATAGAGAAAGCCGCTGTGGTGGCAGCAGCATTTTTAATAAACTTTCTTCTTTGCATGATGATGTACTTTGATTAAGATTTATATCACAATATACAATAAATTATTAGTAAATCGTTTTACTCAGATTTATATCTATCAATTCAGTAAAATATTTATGATTTATTTATTGAATTGATTTTAGGTATTCAATATAAATTTATCAAATTTTTTTCAGAAAAAGGGAATGTAGATAACGATTATAAAATTCCTTAAGTTATGGATTCCATTCTTTATAAAACTGCTCCAAGTAGGCTAGCATAAATTGATGGCGTTCTTGAGCTAGTTTTTTACCAGTTTTGGTATTCATTTTATCCTTCAGCAATAGTAATTTTTCGTAAAAGTGATTGATTGTTGGTGCGGAAGACTTCTTGTATTCTTCTTTGGTCATTTTAAGATTTGGAGCAATTGTAGGATTATATAATTCCCTGTTTTTAAACCCTCCATAATTAAATGTGCGGGCAATGCCTATAGCTCCAATAGCATCTAAACGATCGGCATCTTGAATGACTTGAAGTTCAAGTGAATTGAATTTTTTTTGCTCTTTTTCAAAACTAGATTTAAATGAAATATTCTCGATAATTTTGATCACATGATCGATTACTTTTTCTTCAATTTGCAAAGAAGTCAAGAATTGCTTGGCAACTTTTGGACCAACAGTTTCATCACCATCATGAAATTTAGCATCTGCTATGTCATGTAAAAGTGCTCCTAAGCTCACCACTAAAATATCTATTTGTTTTTCATCTTTCGCAATGAGCAGCGAATTTCTAAAGACACGCTGTATGTGAAACCAATCATGACCACCTTCAGCGCCTCGTAATGTTTCTTTTACAAAAGTAATAGTCTCTTCTACAATGGTTGTATTGGTCATTTAAATGAGGTTATCCCAGAGGTTACAATTTGTTCTACTTTGGAAATTAATTCATCAAAATTTTCATTGTTTTCAATAGGCTCATGTACATCAAACATAATATGATTGCCCAAGCCATTTGGGAATTTTCCATAGCGTAGCATTTTCCAAGAATTATTAATGCTAATAGGAACTATTAAAGCAGAAGGCGCATTTTTCATTAATATTTTTAACCCTGTTGGTTGAAATGGCTTTGGGTGACCAGTTCTACTTCTTGTTCCTTCAGGAAATATGACAGCACTTCTATTATGTTCTTCGATATATTTTCCCAATTTCATAATTTGCCCTAAAGCCTGCTTACTGTCTTTTCTGTCAATTAAAACAGAACCACCGTGAACAAGATTAAATGATACACTTGGAATACCCTTTCCTAATTCTATTTTACTCACAAATTTTGGATGGTAATTACGCATCCACCAAATTATTGGGGGAATATCGTGCATGCTTTGATGATTTGCAACAATAATTAAGGGTCTTCCAGTAGGAATGTTGTGAGGATTGTTAAATGTGTATCGGGTGCCCAAAATATGTGTACACCTTATTAAGCATAAATTGAGGATACTAACAGATTTTTTTAAGGCATTATAACCAAAAACATAAAAACTAAACCATTGCATAGGATGAAAAATAGCCAAGGATAACCCAAAAGAAATCAGGTAAATTATGCTTAAAGGATATGCTATAATTTTTTGCATGCAACAAAAATAAAAAACCGCCCTTTTTAAAGAGCGGTTTTTAATGATTTTTTTAACCTCTTTATTAGAAGTGTAATTTACATCTTCTTATGAACAGAACTCATCATAAGCAGACATTAAATTTTCAGCGATTACTTCTGCGGGTCTACCTTCAATATGATGACGCTCAATCATATGTACTAATTCACCATCTTTAAATAAAGCCATACTTGGCGATGAAGGTGGAAAAGGAACCATTAAACTTCTTGCTTTATCAACAGCTTCAAAATCAACACCAGCAAAAACGGTAACAATATGATCTGGCTTTTTGCTATTTGTCAAGCTAAATTTTGCAGCAGGTCTAGCATTTGCTGCCGCACAGCCACAAACAGAATTCACAACTACTAATGTCGTGCCATCTGCATTGATTGCTTTTTCCACTGCTTCAGCGGTATGTAATTCTTCAAACCCAGCAGAGGCTAGGTCTTCTCTCATTGGTTTTACTAATTCTGCAGGATACATAGTTTTATTTTTATCAATTTATAAAAGTTTTCAAAGATAATCATTTTGAAGTAGTTCTTCTGTAAGCCTTAACTTTTCATTAGTGTATATTTTGCTTTTGAAAATTATATCTTTGACAAAAATTATTTTAAGCATGATTAAATGGGTTGCAGCGATTCTTGGATATTATCTTTTTCGTTTTCCAGGAGCACTTTTAGGTTTTTTTGTTGGGAGTTTAATTGATAGTGCCAGTGGTAAATCGGGAGGAATTAAAACAATAATTAATGATGCTCGACGTCAACAAGTTTCACCAGCAGATTTTGAGCTTAATTTACTTTCGCTATGTTCGATTGTTATTAAGGCTGATGGTAAAGTAAGTCAAAGCGAAATGGATTATGTACAGCGTTATTTTGTAAGTACTTATGGAAAGGAAAAAGCAAATGCTATTTTTAGAACCTTCAATGAGGTAATAAAGAAAAGAGAGATATCTGCTGAGCACATCTGTAATTATATGAATCAACGAACTCGTTTGGAGGTGCGTTTGCAACTCATTCACTTTTTGTTTGGTATTGCACAAGCAGATGGTTCCGTAAGTAATGCAGAAATATCAAAAATCGAAGAGATAGCTCGGTATTTAAGAATAGGGAATATTGATTTTGAGAGTATTAAAGCAATGTTTATAAAATCTGCAGATAATGCGTATAAAATTCTTGAAATAGAAAAGTCTGTTTCTAATGATGAAGTTAAAAAAGCCTATAGGACTATGGCGAAAAAATACCATCCAGATAGAGTAAACACAGAAAATGAGGCTATTAAAAAAGGGGCGGAAGAAAAGTTTAAAGAGGTGCAAAAAGCATATGAAACTATTCAAAAGGAACGTGGTATCAATTAAAATATCACTTTTGTTTTTATTAAAATAATTATAAAAGAATGCAAGATTTTTGGTTCTATATACAGCTTGGTTTACATCATGTACTTGATTTTTCTGCATACGATCATATTTTATTTTTATCCGCATTAGCTATTCCGTTTACTTTTAAAAGTTGGAAGAAAGTTCTTATTCTAGCTACAGTTTTTACAGTTACTCATTGCTTGTCTTTGGCCTTAGCTACCTTTGATATATTGATCTTTGATATAAGTTTAATTGAATTTCTAATTCCAGTAACCATATTTTTAACAGCAGTTTTCAATTTAATATATGTTAATTCAGAAATACAGCATAAAAATGTAGTGTTGCATCTAATTGCAACGGCATTTTTTGGTTTAATCCATGGATTTGGGTTTTCAAATTATTTTAAAATGTTAATGGCAGAAGAAGAAGATAAAGTAACTCCGCTCCTAGGGTTTGCTACTGGGATAGAATTATCTCAATTATTGATTATTATTTCAATAATACTGGTAGCCTTTTTTGTTCAATCTGTTGGTAGGGTGAAGCAATCACTATATATTATTATTGCTTCAATTTTAATTCTTATTATTACTATTCCCATGTTGATAAATACCTACCCGTTTTGATTTTCACTTAAAATTAACCCTTTCAGGTTGTAAGGGTAGCGTAAAGCAGGTATCTTAGTGTTTTATTTAAAGAAAGCTGCTATGGTTTTCTATAGGTTTTTATGAAGGAAATTAAACAAAAAAAATACGATAAGGCCTATTTGAGAATGGCTAGCGAATGGGGGAAACTATCTTTTTGTAAAAGAAAGCAAGTAGGAGCAATTATCGTAAAAGATAGAATGATTATTTCTGATGGTTATAATGGAACACCCACCGGATTTGAAAATCATTGCGAAGATGAAGAAGGCTATACAAAATGGTATGTTTTACATGCAGAGGCAAATGCGATATCAAAAGTAGCATCTTCTACACAATCATGTAATGGAGCAACTTTATATATTACATTATCACCTTGTAAAGAATGTAGTAAGTTAATACATCAATCTGGCATAAAACGTGTTGTATATCAAAAGGCTTATAAAGATGACTCTGGCTTACAATTTTTAAATAAAGCAGGGGTGGAAATTATGCATTTGCCAGAAATTAAAGAAAATTCATAGTTAGAATATACTGAAATGAAGAAAAAACAACACTATTTATGGCCAACGATTTTAGCAGCTACGCTAGCATTAGGGGTTTTTATTGGTGGGAAGCTTCATTTTAATGATAGCCCAGAAAGACTTTTTACGTCAAATTCTAAAAAAGATAAACTTAACCGGCTTATTGATTATATTGATTATGAATATGTTGATGATATTAATACAGATAGCATTGTAGATGTTGCTGTCAATAATATCCTAGATAAACTAGATCCACATTCCGTTTATATTCCTAAAAAAGATATGGAAAAAGTCTCTGAAAATATGAAGGGAGATTTTGTTGGTATTGGGATTAGTTTTTTTATGGAGAAAGATACCATCTCTGTTATAAGAACCATAGAAGATGGGCCAAGCTATAATAAAGGCATAAAGCCTGGAGATCGTATTTTAATGGCGGATAATGACACCTTATTTGGTCAACAAATGCCGAATTCTGTGATTATTGATAAACTTAAAGGTAAACAAGGCACTCCTGTTAATCTTAAAATTTATCGGAAACAAAATAATAAAACATTTACGGTTACAATTCGAAGAGATAAAATTCCCTTGAAAAGTGTGGAAGCGGCCTACATGCTTACCAATGATATGGGCTATATTAAGGTGAATAGATTTGCAGAATCTACATTTAAAGAATTTAAAACGGCCTTAAGTAATTTACAAAAACAAGGAGCGAAAAAACTAACCTTAGATTTAAGAGATAATCCTGGTGGTTATTTAGGGATTGCTGAGCAAATGGCCGATGAGTTTTTAAAAGATGGGAAGTTAATTTTATTTACAAAAAATAAAAAAGGACAAATAGATAAAGCATATGCAACAAAAAAAGGCACTTTCGAAGATAAGCCAATTTATGTGCTAATCAATGAGCGCTCAGCATCGGCAAGTGAGATTATTGCAGGGGCATTACAAGATAATGATATAGGAACCATTGTTGGAAGACGTTCTTTTGGTAAAGGTTTGGTTCAACGTGAAATGGAACTTGGTGACGGTTCAGCAGTTCGTTTAACAATTGCACGTTATTATACGCCAACGGGGAGATCGATACAAAAAGATTACACAAAAGGGAATAAAGACTACTATCAAAAATTTACAGATCGATATTCAAGTGGAGAATTGGTTTCAGTAGATAGCATTAAAGTGGCCGATTCATTAAAATTTACAACTCCAAAAGGCAAAGTGGTTTATGGAGGTGGCGGTATAATTCCTGATGCTTTTGTACCTATAGGAAACTATGAGGAAGAGGCTATAGGTTCATTAGAAAATGTTGGTATAATGTCTCGATTTGTATTTCATCATTTAGAGGAAGACAGAACTCGTTATACTGATTATAGTGAAAAAGAATTCATTACTAATTTTAGGGTAGATGATGTTTTATTTGAAAACTTTATAAGTTATATACAGCAATTTACCAATCAAAATGTATCTGCTTTAAGGTATTACGATTTAGAGGATAAAATAAAATTATATATCAAAGCAGCAATAGCGGAGCAGGTATTTAACCCAAATGCATATGCTATAATCAAGGGTCAAGACGATCCTATGCTTCAGAGAGTATTAGAATTGGACCAACCTGAAATAGTGCAACAAAAAGAAGTAGAAAAAATAGAAGCCAATAATTAATTGTCTTCTATTTTTTTTTGAATCTTTTTTGACATCATAAATATAATTAAAAGCACAATTGCACATAATGATGCTACAATACCTATAAGTGCAATTACACTATCACCTTCCAAGAGGTTATTAAAATTTAACAGTGTTGAATTATAGATAATAAGGGCTATTGCGATTACTATAAACACAATACTTACGACTCTATTCATAATTATTTTTTTGCTTTAATAAATTGTTTCTAATTTCCATTAGAAGAGTTGATTGATGTTTGTTGCAAATAATTTTACAGCTATAGCTAATAAAATTACACCAAAAACTTTTCTAATAACACTTAGCCCTGTTTTTCCGAGTACTTTTTCAATCTTTTTAGACGATTTAAGAACGATATAAACAAAAATAATATTGATGATTATGGCTACAATTATATTCTCCACATAATATTCTGCGCGCAATGATAAAATAGAAGTCATAGTTCCTGCACCGGCAATTAAAGGAAAAGCTATGGGTACAATAGAGGCGCTTTCTGGAGCATCATCTCTATACAGTGTAATACCGAGAATCATTTCAATGGCCAAAAAGAAGATGATAAATGCTCCTGCAACAGCAAAAGAATTAACATCAATCCCTATAAGTTTTAATATTTCTTCACCTATAAACAAGAAAGCAACCATTATAATAGCAGCTACAATAGACGCTTTTTCAGAATGAATATGACCTACTTTAGTGCGTAAACCTATTATTATAGGAATACTTCCTAAAATATCAATTACAGCAAAAAGAACCATAGTTGCTGTGGCAATTTCTTTTAAATTAAAATGTAATTCCATAATGTGAAAATTCTCTGCGAATTTACGTTTAAATTCAAGTATTGGATGTTTTAATTAGAAATAAAATGTTCAATAAATTAAGATAAAGTATCTTTGCATTTCTTAAAATAACTTATGTTTCAGATAGGAAAAACTTTAGTTTCAGAAGAGATTATAGATAACGATTTTGTGTGTAACCTTACGGCGTGTAAAGGCGCTTGTTGTATAGATGGTGATGCGGGTGCTCCCCTTGAGGACAAAGAGACAGAAATATTAGTTGATATTTACCAAGATGTAAAACCATTTTTAAGACCGGAAGGAATTGCTGTTATAGAAAAAGATGGCGCTTTTGTTAAAGGAGATGATGGAGAGTGGGAAACGCCTTTAGTTAACGGTAGTGAATGTGCTTATGTGGTTTTTTCTGATAATGGTACTGCCAAATGTGGATTAGAAGATGCATATAATGCAGGTGTTACCAAATGGAAAAAACCAGTTTCATGTCATTTATATCCCATTCGAATTAGAGAATATAGTGAATTTACGGCTGTCAATTATCACAAATGGGAAATATGTGATCCAGCATGTTCACTAGGTTCTGAACTACAAGTGCCTATTTATAAATTTGTTAAAGATGCTTTGGTGCGTAAGTTTGGTAAAATATGGTATGCGGAATTAGAAAAGGTAGCCGGTGATAAATCTAAATAGTAGGAATAGAAATAATAACTTTAGTGCCGATAGGATTATTACTATCATCATATAAATCTACCATATTAACATGAAATGAATTTTGATAATCTTTAGAAAAATTTGCTAGACGTTCTCTCGTGATGTCTATTCCTATAGATTTTCTTTTCAGGACCTTATTTTCTTTTATAATTTGTGCAGCTACTCTACCTATGCCATTATCTAAAATGGCAATTGAAATAAAATAATCATTTTCTTTTTTAATGTCAATACTAACTTTTTTATCGCCTTCTTTTGATGATAGCCCATGCCAAATAGCATTTTCTAAAAAGGGTTGTAAAATTAAAGAGGGTATTTTAATGGCATTAATATCTAAATCTTCTTCAGTATTAATTTGAAAATTAATTTCATTTGAAAATCTAATATTTTCAATATTCATATATAGTTCAATGGTTTCAAGCTCATCGGCTAATGATATTTCTTTCAAGGAGGAAGCTTCTAGTATTTTTCGAACTAATTTTGAAAATTTATTAAGATAATAGACCGCATTTTTCTTTTCATTATTGATAATGTATAGTTTTATAGAGTTTAAAGAATTAAATAGAAAGTGTGGATTCATTTGACTCCGAAGCATACTTTGCTCTAAAGTCAGTAATTTTTTTTCACTTTTAAGTTGATATTGACGGTAGAGTATATAAAGAATTATGGCAGACAAGGCTAATAGTAGGGTAATTACTAGAATAGTATTTTCATTTTTTCTTAACTTGAGTGTCACTAATTCGTTTTGGCGAGCGAGCAATGCAATTTGGTTATTTTTTTTCTCAGAATCATATTTAAAAAGAACGTCATTTACATACCTTATATTGGTTTCGTTGGTTATATCCTCCTCAATTTTTTTAGATTTAATGTAAAAATCTAATGATTTTTTATAGTCACCTTTTTTAGCATAAAGGTCCGATAAATATTTATTTCCTAAAGCTTGAGATGACGGTAGATCATGTTTTTTTGCTAACCTAATCCCTTCCAAAATGTTTTTCTCAGATTGGTTGTATTCTTTAAGCTCCATTAAAACCCATCCAAGATTAATGTAAACTGGCGAGGTGATAAATTTATCCCCCATAGCTATAGATTTCTCTAAGGTAGGTTGTAAAATATGGAGGGCTTGTTTTAATTTTTTTTGTTTTATATATACCTGTGCAATACTATTATTACATATAACACGACCCATATCATTATCTATTTCTTCATTATAGGCTAAAGAAATTTGATAATAATTAAGTGCTAAATCTAACTGTTTTAAGGCTTCGTAACATTCACCAATATTTTGATTGTTAATAGCTAATCCTAATCGGTTATGGAGTTTTTCTTCTAGAACTAAAGATTTTTTGTATTTTTCAATGGCGACATCGTACTGTTTTAAAGATTGATAAATATTTCCTATCCCATTTAATGACACATTAATACTCCGCTTGAGTCCGTTTGAGGGGTTTTTAACTGTTTCTGCTAATTCTATTGCTTCTTGAGCATAATCCAAAGCAGTTTTAATGGCGTCCATTCGCCTGTAAACAACACTCAGCATGTTCAGACTGTAGACCTTTAGATCAAGATTGTCTATCTTATTGGCAACTTCTAATCCTTCTTTATGAAGGCTTATTGCATGGTTGTATTGCGAAAAATTACGGTATTTAGTGCCTAATTGATTTAATGCGTATGATTGACCTGATAAATAATTTTTTTTAGCTGAGGTATTTGCAAAATACCTCATTAATATAGTGTCTGATCTAAAAGATCGTAGGACAGAATCTATAGCTGTATAGGTTTTTGGAGCTTTTTTTATTAAGCTATCTGAAGTTTTAACAAATGGAGTTGGGATGTTTTGAGAAAAGGATAAAAGGGTGAATAGGAAAATTAAAATTGAAATGTTTTGTTTTATGAAACGAATGATTAGCGTATTATATTTTTCTGTTTTCCACTGCATACACATCGTTATAGTAAATCTAAAAAATCTGATTTTTTCTGACGTGAAACAGGAATTTTGTGATTGGACTCTAAAATTACATACCCATCTGTTTTTAGAAACTCCTTGATTTTATTTAAATTAATTATATATGAATTATGGATTCTAAAAAAGGTCTCTTGTGGAAGAATTTCATTCACTTCTTTTAGTTTCTTAGTAAGAACTATTTTATGACCATCTGTAAGGTATATTGTGCTATAATTTCCATCAGATTCTGCATATAAAATTTCATCACTACCCAAAAAAACAAGTTTGCCATCTGTATTGATGGTTATCTTTTTTTGAATGGAGTTGGAGTGAAAATTTAAAAGTATTTTCTCTAATTTATCTGCAGTATAGGTGCGAGAATTGAATTTCTTAATCTTGATAATCGTATCATTTAGATCATCAGAATCAATTGGTTTAAGAAGATAATCTATTGCTTCATGTTTTAAGGCTTTTATTGCATACTGATTGTAGGCAGTGGTAATAACTACAGGAAAGTCTTTATTTTTTAATTTTTGAATGAATTGAAATCCGTCCATTGTAGGCATTTCAATGTCTAAAAAAAGGCAATCTGGAGTATTTTCGTTTTTATCAAGGTACGCTAGAGCATCTAATGGGTTCGTAAAAGAAGCCACCACTTTAATTTCATCACTAAAATTAGTAAGCTCCCAAGACAAACTTTGGAGGGCTTTTGTTTCATCGTCTACAATAACAGCTTCTAGCATAATAAAATAAATGTAATCAAAAATAACAGGAAATAATATTCCATGTATATGTAATGTATCAATGGTCGGTTTTTAAGTGCAATTGGGTAAAAATGAATTTTAACAGGTAATTAGAAGGTTTTTCTTACCATTAATTAGGGTTATATGACGTTAACTATTCATTCTTTTTTGAAATGCCTTTTTCTTCTTACCATTTATACAGTTTTCTTCACCATTGGCACATAACCGAAATACTTAGTGTTAAAATCTCTTAATTTCGTTTATGAAACTAGTTGATTGAATTTTAAATTCCCCTAGAATTAAAGTTTGGCTTTAATGTGTTTTTCTTATTTAGTTAGTAAAATTTGAGAAATGCAATAATTACGAAATCTAACTTAAATTAAAAAAATGGGTCATGCAAAAATCATTTATATTATTTATTATTTTAATAATTGTAATAACAATTGCCGTTTTAACAGAAACCAATGTTGAGCATAATAATTCTGAAGCGTTAATAGCTCATAGTGAATTTTCAAATAATTAAACTATTGAAGATTGCTTTTATGAAAGTAAGATATATTTTGAATCATATACTGAATATTTTCATCGGCATTTTTGCTTTGGTGTTGCTAACATCTTATATGCCACGTGTAAATAGGTCTCCAAATAGTTGTGATTCAAATAGTAATTTCTTTTTTCAAATTTCTGGAAGTGTTAATAAACAGCTAAATGGGAAAATGCGCTTTGAGACTTCAGAAAAAAAGACAAATCGAGGAGTTGTATTTTCAATATTAAGATTAGATCTTGAAAATTCTTTAGAAAATAAGTTTGTATTATTCATATCAAAGGCGAACACTTCTGATCTAATTGAAGAAGGGGTCTATGAAATTACAAAGGAAATGTCCAAATCAATTAATCAAATTGATGGCGTATTTGGATATTTGAATATAGAGAAGTCCGATGAATTACCATTTTATGCTGAAAATGGAAAAATTATAATTGAGGAAACTAATAATGATGTAATAAAAGGGTATTTAAATATGAGTTTAGAAAATTTTAGTGGAGATATGATATCTGTTTCTGGAAATTTTATTGCGAATAGCTTGAATTAAATTTCTTATGTATTTTTTATATATAAGTTGAAGTACGAATTAAAAATTAAATAAGGTAATTATAAATTTCATTTTTGCAAAAGAAAACTGCCAGGCTAAGAGATCTAATCTATAAGGCACATATTAATAGTTAGGGTATGTGTTGCTGTTTTTAAACAGTAAGCCGACAATTACAATTGAAAGAACAACTGAATTTTTAGTTCGGATGTTTGTATGGTTTTTAGGTTTCGGGGGGAACTTCCTAAACCAACAAGTTCTTTAATTGATAGTTCATTATTTTTGTCGGAAGAGTAGTGATGCTTGGCAGTGTTGCAAAATGTAAATTGGCTTAGTGCTTAGTGTAATTATTTCTTTTCAAGAATAGACCAAAGAGTATGTTTTTAAATACTTTTCGGTCTATTTTTTATTATATATTTAGGATATGAAATAATAAAAAAGTTTTAATAAAGTTGATATTTCCTTAAGGTCAACAAACATCACTTCTAAGGTTAGATTTCAACAACTAGTGTTAAAAACTTTGTGGTTAAAATGGTAAACTAGGCTTTCTTTACCCATGATATTTTCCAATCTTTGTTAACCCTACACATGTGGTCTCAATCCTTGTGAAATAATAAAAAAACAGAAAAAAAATTATGTCAGCAGTAGAACCCATCTTACAAGAAAACAAAGATAGATTTGTTATTTTTCCAATTCAACATAATGATTTATGGGAGTGGTATAAAAAACAAGAAGCTTGTATCTGGACTGCAGAAGAGATAGATCTTCATGAAGATTTAAATGATTGGAACAATAAATTAAATGATGATGAACGATACTTCATTAAACATATATTAGCTTTCTTTGCAGCCTCTGATGGTATTGTAAATGAAAATTTGGCTGAAAATTTTGTGAATGAAGTTCAATATTCAGAGGCAAAATTCTTCTATGGTTTTCAAATCATGATGGAGAACATTCACTCTGAAACATATTCTTTATTAATAGACACCTATGTTAAAGATGAAAAAGAAAAATCTATTCTTTTTCAAGCCATAGAGAACTTTCCAGCTATTAAAAAGAAGGCTGATTGGGCTTTAAAATGGATAGATTCACCAAGTTTTGCAGAACGCTTAATCGCTTTTGCTGCTGTAGAAGGTATTTTCTTTTCAGGTTCTTTTTGCTCTATATTTTGGTTAAAGAAGAGAGGTTTAATGCCAGGACTTACGTTCTCAAATGAATTAATTTCTAGAGATGAAGGTATGCACTGTGATTTTGCAGTACATCTTCATAAAAATCATATAGTAAACCAAGTTCCAAAAGAGCGCATTACAGAAATACTTGTAGATGCACTAAATATAGAAAGGGAATTTATAACTGAGTCATTGCCAGCAAGTCTAATAGGTATGAATTCTAAATTAATGATTCAGTATCTAGAATTTGTAACCGACCGTTTACTTGTAGAATTGGATTGTGAAAAAGTTTATAATTCTTCTAATCCGTTTGATTTTATGGATATGATTGGAATGGAAGGTAAAACTAATTTCTTTGAGAAGAGAGTTTCAGAATATCAGAAAGCTGGTGTTTTAAATTCGGATAAGGATGGAGATTCTCAGAAGATTAGTTTTGATGCAGACTTCTAAAAAAATTACAACATTTCATTAAAATAGACTCGTAAACATAGCGATCTATAAAATTAAATAAAAATATAGTTGTGTCTTGTAATAGGCATGACCTAGACAACGTATCACTAAAAATAATTGTAGCCCATGTATGTATTAAAAAGAGACGGAAGAAAAGAACCGATGATGTTTGACAAGATTACAGCAAGAGTTCGTAAACTTTGTTATGGTCTTAATGAACTTGTTGATCCTATAAAGGTTTCGATGAGGGTTATTGAAGGTTTGTATGATGGAGTTACCACTTCTGAACTCGATAATCTTGCGGCAGAAATTGCTGCGACCATGACGACTACGCATCCAGATTTTGCAAAGTTGGCTGCACGTATTTCAGTTTCTAATTTACATAAAAACACTAAAAAATCTTTCGCCGATACCATGAAAGATTTGTATGTTTATGTGAATCCTAGAAATGGAAAGAAATCACCTCTTATTTCAGATGAAGTAATGAAAGTGATTACGGATAATGCGGAGTTTTTAGATTCAACAATTATTTACAACCGTGATTTTGGCTACGATTATTTCGGTTTTAAAACCTTAGAACGTTCTTATCTGTTAAAAATAAATGGGAAAATAGCAGAACGACCACAGCATATGTTAATGCGTGTTTCTGTTGGGATTCATTTAAACGATTTAGAATCTGTTGTGGAGACTTATGAGTTGATGTCTAAAAAGTTCTTTACACATGCAACTCCAACATTATTTAATGCTGGAACACCAAAGCCTCAAATGTCATCTTGTTTTCTTTTAGCGATGAAAGATGATAGTATTGATGGTATTTATGATACGCTAAAGCAAACGGCTAAAATATCTCAATCTGCTGGCGGTATAGGTCTTTCTATTCATAATGTGAGAGCTACTGGTTCTTATATAGCGGGTACAAATGGTACTTCTAACGGTATTGTGCCAATGCTTCAAGTATTTAATGATACTGCAAGATATGTAGATCAAGGTGGGGGAAAACGTAAAGGTAGTTTTGCAATTTATGTAGAACCATGGCATGCTGATATTTATGAGTTTTTAGATCTTAAAAAGAACCATGGTAAAGAAGAAATGCGTGCGCGTGATTTGTTTTATGCGATGTGGATTCCAGATTTATTCATGAAGAGAGTTGAGGCTAACGCTGAATGGACGCTAATGTGTCCTAACGAATGTCCTAACTTATTTGACATTCATAGTGAGGCTTTTGAAGAATTGTATTTAAAATATGAATCTCAAAATAAAGGTCGAAAAACGGTTAGAGCTAGAGAATTGTGGGAGAAAATCTTAGAATCTCAAATCGAAACAGGTACACCTTATATGTTGTATAAAGATGCAGCGAACCGTAAGAGTAATCAGAAAAACTTGGGTACTATTCGTTCATCAAACTTATGTACCGAGATTATGGAGTATACGTCTCCTGATGAGGTTGCGGTGTGTAATTTAGCATCTATAGCCTTACCGATGTTTATTAAGAACGGAGAATTTGATCATAAAGAATTATTTAGAGTAACAAAACGTGTTACTAGAAACTTAAACAGAGTAATAGATCGAAATTATTACCCAGTTAAGGAGGCAGAAAACTCAAATGTACGACACAGACCAATTGGTTTAGGTGTTCAAGGTTTAGCTGATGCTTTTATTATGTTACGTTTGCCTTTTACAAGTGATGCAGCGAAAGCATTAAATGAAGAAATTTTTGAAACGCTTTATTTTGCAGCGGTTACTGCTTCTATGGAAATGGCGAAAGAAGAAGGACCATATTCATCTTATGAAGGTTCACCAATCTCCCTAGGAGAATTTCAGTATAACCTTTGGGGTATTAAAGATGAAGAATTATCTGGTAGATGGGATTGGGCAAAATTGCGTAAAGAGGTGAAGAAAAATGGGGTACGTAACTCTTTATTAGTGGCGCCAATGCCAACGGCATCAACATCTCAAATTTTAGGCAATAATGAATGTTTTGAACCGTATACTTCTAACATTTATACCAGGAGAGTATTATCAGGAGAATTTATAGTTGTAAACAAGCATCTATTAGAAGATTTAGTGGAACTAGGTCTTTGGAATGAAAACCTAAAGCAAGAGCTTATGCGCGCTAATGGGTCTATTCAGCACATAGATATTATTCCTGAAGATATAAAAGAATTATATAAAACTGTTTGGGAGTTGAGTATGAAAGACATAATCGATATGTCTAGACAAAGAGGTTATTTTATTGATCAAAGCCAATCTTTGAATTTATTTATGGAAGGAGCTAACTTCTCTAAATTAACTTCTATGCACTTCTACGCTTGGAAAAGTGGCTTGAAGACTGGAATGTATTACTTACGTACAAAGTCCGCTGTAGACGCCATTAAATTCACGCTTGACAATACTCAAAAGAAAGAAGTTCCTGTGAGTATTGCTGCTGATGCAGAAATGGTAGCAGTAACAGTTCCTCCAGCAAAAATAATTAAGGTAGCGACAACACCTATTGCTCAACAAGAGGTAGATATTCAGCCTATGACTGCTGCTGAAATGAAGGAAATGATTGCAAGAGCTAAAGAAGGTCAAGCAGATGACGATTGTTTGATGTGTGGTTCTTAATTTAAGAAGAAGCAATGATATTAAAAAAGCCCCTAGAGTTGTTTCTAGGGGCTTTTTGTTTTTAAGCGTAGCACTTAAAAAGTATTTTATTTTTTAATATAAGGTCGTAATACCGCTACTGATAAGAAGGCAACAACATATAAAGCGAGTATTATAAAATGATTTTCCATCGAATATAATTTTCGGGGTTCTCCTATACATACGTTAATGAAAAGTAATTTAGACGTTATTAAAATGTTAAAATATAATGTATTAAAAAAATAAACCCAGCAATTAGGATATGTCCTAATTGCTGGGTTGTGATATTCCCTTAAATTTCAATTTCGTTTAAATAGACCAAGCTTTTCCGCCTGTTAACTCTTGTAAGTCACCACAGCCAATATATTCTCCAGGAACAGGTAAGTAAGCCAGTACTTCTTCTCCTACTTTTTCTGAAGTTTTATAACTCCATATAGAAAGGTCTCTGAGATTGGAAGCAAATGCAAATCTAGACACGCCTTCTTCTAATTCAGGAGTCTCACCAGCCTCAATAGCTTCATTGTAATTATTAATCAATTTAAAATTATTGATTTCGTCTTCTTTACTAAATTTTAAAGCGCTTGCCAAAACTGCTTCTAAATCTGCTGTTTCTAAATCGTCAATTTTTTCTTTACCAGAATCTTTAAGAGCTTTATCTGTGAATTTATTCATAGCCATTTTAAAGAAATTCTGTTGCTTCGGCTCCATAATTTCATTAGCATACTTGTCTATAAAAACATGTACGTTTACTTCAGAAGCAGAAGGGGTATCGGTTTTAGGTAAAATAATGTCTACCAATTGGTATAGTACAGAGCCCTCTTCTTCTGTTAAAAATGAAGGTACCCATTCGATAACATTTTGGCCTTTACAGCTTTGAACTAAGCTTAATATGGTTGGAGTGGCTACGATGTAACCAAAAGATAAACCTATATTTTTGAGTGCGATTCTTCTATCCATTATATGTTTCCTTTTTTAAGTTCCTGTGCGGCATGTTGCGCAGCTCTTGCCGTAAATGCCATGTATGTTAATGATGGGTTTACGCAACTTGCTGATGTCATAAAGGCACCATCAGTAACATAAACATTTGGTACAGCATGTACTTGGTTATTTCCATTAAGTACAGATGTTTTAGGATCTCTACCCATACGTGCAGTACCCATTTCATGTATTCCTAAGCCTAAGGCTCCAGGATTATCAAAAGATTTGACATCTCGAAGACCTGCTTTTTCAAGCATTTCTACGGCTTGTTGTTTAATGTCCTCTCTCATTTTCCACTCGTTTTCCTTAAACTCAGCATCAAAGGTAACTGTTGGTAATCCCCAGCTATCTAATTTGTCATAGTCAAGCGTCATTCTGTTTTCTTGATATGGCAACACTTCACCAAAGCCCATGATACCCATGGTCCATCCACCGGGTTTAAGAATGGAGTTTTTCAATTCTTTACCAAATGATAATTCAGCAATTGATTCTTCCCAATTACCTCTACTAGCACCTCCTTGATAGCCATAACCTCGTATATAGTCTTTTTTATCAGTATCCCCACCTAAGTTTCTAAAACGTGGAATGTAAACACCATTTGGCTTACGCCCTTTATAGTATTTGTCTTCATAGCCATCAAACTTACCATTTGCACCAACTCCTAATTGGTGATCCATGATATTTCTACCTAATTGGTCAGAATCATTACCCAATCCGTTAGGGAAACGATCTGATTTTGATTGCATTAAAATTTGTGTAGAAGCTATAGAAGAAGCACAGAGAAATATAACTTTGGCCTTAAATACCAGCTCTTCTTTTGTTAACCTATCGATAACTCTTACTCCTGTTGCTTTTTTAGTTTTAGGATCATAAATAACTTCAGAGACAATAGAATCTGGTCTTAATGTTAAATTTCCAGTACGTTCAGCTGCTGGTAATGTAGAAGAATTACTACTAAAATAGGCTCCAAAAGGACACCCTCTTATACAGCGGTTTCTAAACTGACACTTACTCCTACCGTCAAATGGTTTATCGCCAGTAATGTGTGCTACTCTACCTGCAGTAACCACTCTACCATCGAAATTTTCAGCAACTTTTTCTCTAAATGTTTGTTCGACACAATTTAATTCCATCATAGGTCCAAATTGGCCGTCAGGTAATTGTTTTAGACCTAGGTTTTCACCACTTACACCAATATATGATTCTACTTTGTCATACCAAGGAGCAATATCTTTATAACGTACGGGCCAATCTACAGCAATACCATCATTTTTATTTGCTTCAAAATCAATATCACTCCATCGGTAACTATGACGTCCCCACATAATTGATCTACCACCAACATGGTAGCCACGCATCCAATCAAATCTTTTCGTTTCGTTATAAGGATGCTCTAAATCATTTACAAACCAAAAGTTACTTTGTGCTTTTACTGTATATCCTGTTCTTGCTTGTTTAAGTTGTTTATTAACTTCGGCTTGCGGTAACTCTCCATTATTTGGGAAATCCCAATCATCTAAATTTGCTGTCGGGTAATCTTTAATGTGTGTTACCATTCTTCCCCGTTCTAAAATTAAAGTTTTTAGACCGTTTTCACATAGCTCTTTAGCAGCCCATCCACCACTAATTCCTGTTCCTACAACAATCGCATCATAGGATTCTTGTTCTTCGTTATAAAAAAATTTGCTCATGCAGTAAAATTGTTTATTTCGTAAATTTATTAAATATAAAATTAATTTTTTACATTTAAACGCTTAATATATCACGTTATTCTACTATAACGTTGTAGTTAATTGTTAAATTAATAAGAATTATTCCATAAATTATGAAAAACAGAAATTTTATTCAAAAAGGGTTGCTCTTGACTCTTAGTATTACACTTCTTGTATCCTTTTCTTGTAAAGAAAATACGAAGAAAGAAGAGGTGGTTGAAACTAGCATGTCAACTAATATTGAGCCAATTTTTAAGCTTTCTTTAGCGCAATGGTCGATTCATAAAATGATTTTTGAAGAAAATGTTGATCCGTATACTTTTGCAGAAAAGGCAAAAGGTTGGGGATTTTCTGGTTTAGAATATGTTAGCGCATTATATAATAAGGAGTTGGAAAAAGCTAATTTTTCTGAAGAAGCAATGGCATTGTTTGTGAAAAAGAGTAATGCTGAAAGTGAAAAATATGGTATGGAAAATCTACTAATAATGATTGATGGTCAAGGTGATTTAGCTGCTACAGAAAGTAAGGAACGTAAATTAGCTGTGGAAAATCATTATAAATGGGTGGATGCAGCAGCAGCGATGGGTTGTCATTCTATAAGAGTAAATTTAGCAGGGAGCAATGTTCCAGAAGAATGGATTTCTAATTCTGTAGACGGTTTAACACAGTTAGCGACTTATGCTAAAGGAAAGAATGTGAATATAATTGTTGAGAATCATGGCGGATTATCGTCAAATGCAGCTAAATTAGCTGAGATAATGCAGAAAGTAAATATGCCTAATTGTGGTACTCTACCCGATTTTGGTAATTTCTGTCTTAGACGAGAGGACGGTTCTGTTTATAATGGGCCTTGTGCAGAAGAATACGATATGTATAAAGGTGTTGCGGAGCTTATGCCTTTTGCAAAGGGGGTTAGTGCCAAATCATATAATTTTGATGCTTCAGGTAATGAGACTAAAATTGATTTTTATAAAATGCTCCAAATTATAAAAGATTCAGGGTATAAAGGGTATATAGATGTTGAATATGAAGGAGATGTTTTAGGGGAAGAAGAAGGAATTCTGGCAACCAAAGAATTGTTATTAAAAGCCGCTAAAAGCATTAAATAATGCACACAAATAGGTTATGAAAAGTTTCTTTAATCAATTACTTGATTATAATTTTTATTGTAATAAAAAATTGATTGATCAATTTAATATGCAAGAAGTTAATCCAACAGATAAGCATATATTATGGTTCAGTCACTTGCTTAACGCACATCATGTTTGGAACGCTAGACTTTTAGGTGAGCCTGAAAAATTTAGTGTTTTTCAGCTACATGCCATAAGTGATTTTGAAGATATTCATTATGAAAACCAACGAACTTCTTTTGAAATTATTTCCGATATTTCCGATTTTGAAAAAAGGATAAATTATGAGAATTCTAAGGGACAGCAATTTACAAATACAATAAAGGATATTTTATTTCATATTATTAATCATTCTACGTATCATCGAGGTCAAATCGCAATAGAATCTAGAAGTCATGAAATTGAACCATTACCATTAGATTATATTCACTACAAAAGATAAAACAACCAACTAATTAATAAATTGAATTATGAACGAAGTAAATAAAAAAAGATTGTTTTTTGCCTCTTGTATGGCACTAATCACCACAGCAATGACTTTTGCAATACGAGCTAGATTAGAAACTGTATTTGGGCCAGAAGGAGTGGGTCTTTCTTTAGAACAAATAGGATATGCGTTTACACCTGCATTTTGGGGGTTTACATTAGCAATGATTATTGGTGGTCCATTAGTGGATTACTTAGGGATTAAAAAAATTACATGGATTGCTTTTATTACTCATGCTATCGGTATTATTTGGACCCTTATGGCAAAAGATATGACATCACTTTTTATTGCTACTTTATTTGTTGGTATCGGTAATGGTATGGTAGAGGCAGCGCTCAACCCTATGATAGCTTCTATGTATACCGAGAATAAGACAAAAATGTTAAATAGGTTTCATGTTTGGTTTCCTGGGGGCATTGTAATTGGGGGTATTATAGGCTGGTTAGTTATGGATGTTATGGGGCTGTCATGGCAAGTAATGGTCGGAACTTTATTTATTCCGTTAGCCGTATACGCAATCCTTTTTTTTGGTCAAAAATTTCCAATCACAGAACGTGTTCAATTAGGAGTTAGTACAAGTAAAATGTTTGCTAGTTTAGGTAAGCCCTTGTTTATTTTTATGGTACTATGTATGATGCTAACAGCAGCTTCAGAATTGGGAACAACGCAACGTATAGAGTCTTTATTAAAAGAATCAGGTACTATTCCTTTATTAGTTCTTGTATTTATTAATGGAATTATGGCTATAGGGCGTGCTTTTGCAGGTCAGGTAATTCATAAATTACAGCCAGCAGGAATGTTATTATTTTCAGCAATTTTCACGTTTATCGGTCTTTGGTTATTGACAATAACTAGTGGAGCAATGATTTTTGCAGCAGCTGGTGTATTTGCTGTCGGAGTTACTTTCTTTTGGCCAACAATGCTAGGTTTTGTGGCGGAATATCTGCCACAAACAGGAGCATTAGGTTTATCTATTATGGGTGGAGCTGGAATGTTATCAGTATCAATTGTGTTACCAATTATGGGAAAACTAATGGATGAAGCAAATGCTAGTGAAGCGCTAAGAACAATGTCTGTTTTACCTGCAATCTTAATTGTGGCATTTGGAGGACTTTTTATATATATGAGAAATAGAAAATCTAAAATAAAAGAGTGAAATTATAAGGGTGACTAAAAAATTAGATTAGGAATTTTAGGCGAGTAGGAATTTTTGCAACCTCTATTTGGAACCCAAGAATAGGATCTAGATTGGATACTGAAAAAGCAAGTGCTTTGGCATCTGGTTTGACAGGTGGTAGTGCTGATATAGCTGCTGGTAAAGCAATTTTGGGCTTTATGTTGTCTTCCCACTTGCCTTAGTTATACTGTTTGGAATTTTATTGTTTATGCAAAAAAAAATAGAAGAAAAAAGAGTTTCACATAAACACGAAGAGTTAGAAATAGGATAATTATTGAAAATTAATTAGAAATTTATCCAAAATACGTTTAACAAAACTATTAAATACCATATGAATTCAAAAGTGAAGTTTCAGTTGTCTTTTATGATGTTTTTAGAATTTTTCATTTGGGGAGGCTGGTTTGTTACACTAGGAACTTTCTTGGGAAATAACTTAAATGCAAGTGGGGCAGAAATAGGAATGGCATTTTCAACCCAATCATGGGGAGCTATAATCGCACCTTTTATAATTGGGTTAATTGCAGATCGATATTTTAATGCTGAGCGTATTTTAGGTGTTTTGCATTTATTGGGAGCCTTATTAATGTATCAAATGTATGGTGCGAATGAGTTTTCATCATTTTATCCGTATGTATTAGGGTATATGATTTTATATATGCCAACACTAGCTTTGGTAAACGCTATATCATTTAGACAAATGAAAGATCCAGCTAAAGAGTTTTCATTTGTACGAGTTTTTGGGACCATCGGCTGGATAGTTGCTGGCTTAATAATTAGTTATGTTTTTTTCTGGGATTCGCCGGAGTCAAGAGCGGAAGGGATGTTGAAAAATACCTTTTTAATGGTGGCAATTGCCTCAGCAATATTAGGTTTGTTTAGTTTTACCTTACCTAAAACTCCTCCAGGAGTTACAAAAGGAGAAAAAGTAACCATTTCAGATATTTTAGGTCTTGATGCTTTGAAGTTATTAAAGGATAGAAATTTTTTAATATTCTTTATTTCATCAATATTCATATGTATTCCGTTAGCTTTTTATTATCAAAATGCGAATCCATTTTTATCGGAAATTGGGGTAAATAATCCAACAGGAAAAATGACTATAGGTCAAATGTCCGAAGTCTTTTTTATGTTATTATTACCTTATTTTTTCAAAAAGTTTGGCTTTAAGAAAACCATATTAGCGGGGATGTTAGCATGGACGCTTCGTTATTTACTGTTTGCTTATGGAAATGCAGGCGAGTTAACATTTATGCTTTTAATGGGTATTGGGCTTCATGGTATTTGTTACGATTTTTTCTTCGTTTCAGGTCAAATTTATACCGATTCCAAAGCAGGAGAAAAATATAAAAGTGCTGCTCAAGGGTTAATAACTTTAGCAACCTATGGGGTGGGAATGTTAATAGGTTTTTGGGTAGCAGGTAAGATTACAGACACTTATTTAATTGCAGATAATCGGCATGATTGGAAAACAATTTGGACTTATCCAGCTATTTTCGCCTTTGGTGTTTTAGTATTGTTTGTGTTATTATTTAAGAATGAGAAAATTGAGTATAAAGATTAAATTTACAGTATGGCTAAAAAAATTAGATTAGGAATTTTAGGTGGTGGAGGAGATTCACTTATTGGGGTATTACATAGGGTAGCATCACAGATTAATGATAATTATGAAATTGTAGGTGCGGTATTTAATCCGAATTTTGAAGATAATATAGCCTTTGCAAAGGAAATAGATGTGCCTACAAATCGGATTTATAAAGATTTCGACACATTTATTGTGGAAGAAATGAAACTACCTGCTGATAAACGTATTGAGGTATGTTCCGTATTAACTCCAAATTTTTTGCATTTTCCAATGGCTAAAAAGTTATTAGAAAATGGCTTTAGTGTTATTTGTGAAAAACCAATGACAACAACCTATGAAGAGGCGAAAATATTACAAGCTACATTAGAGAAAGCAGGAACAGTATTTGCCGTTACTCATACATACACTGGATATCCTATGGTGCGACAAATGCGTGAAATGATTAAAGCGGGTACTCTAGGTAACATACAAAAAGTAGATGTACAGTATTATCAGGGTTGGTTAAATCCAGTAATTCATGATAAGGAAAAAAGATCTTCTACTTGGAGGTTAGATCCTGAAAAGGCAGGAATAAGCTGTTGCATGGGTGATATAGGGGTTCATGCCTTTAATATGATTGAATTTACTACAGGCATGCAAATCAAATCAATTCTTGCAGATTTGAATTATCTATATGATGATAATAAAATGGATATTGATGGAACGGTTTTAGTGCGTTTTGATGGTAATGCAAAAGGCGTTTTACGTTCAAGTCAGATAGCAACTGGTGAAGAAAACGGATTAGCAATTGCTATTTATGGGAATAAAGGAGGATTTAGATGGGAACAAGAAAATCCAAATTATTTGTATGTAATGAGTGATGATAAGCCATTACAGGTATATAAACCAGGACATGCTTATAACTCAAAGCTATCATTAGATGGTACGAAGCTACCTCCAGGGCACCCAGAGGGCATTTTTGATTCAATGGCTAATATTTATTTAGGGGTATCAAAAGCTATTCGTGGTCAGGAATATAATGATGGAGAATTTCCAACTATGATAGATGGCGTACGTGGTTTAAATTTTATAGAAAGTACAGTTGCTTCTCATAAAGCAGGAAATGTTTGGGTAGAATTAGAGTAATATTCTAAATAAAAAGAACATAATAAAAAAGCCGCTATCAGCGGCTTTTTTTATCCATATACTTTTTCGAATTCTTGACATACTACGATCATACTTTCTCTAGGCAAGCGATTAAATTTTTCCAATTCACGTGTGTAAAAGTCCCAATGTTTTTTTTTCCAATAGGCAAGGCTTTTGTCTCCTTCTCCTTCTTTTTGTGCATATTCTTCATTGATGCTAAAAAAAGGCTTTAATTTCACACTGGTTGTTTTTACGATACACTTTGCTGTACCAGACCAATCTGTAATTACAAGAAAATCTCCAATTTTGGGCAAAGGTTCATTATGGGCTTGTAGGCCTAATAAAGAAAATGAAGTTGCTCTTTTGGAACCTTTGACAACTAAATTTACACATTCGTTGGCATCTTTCTCATTGTCATAAAAATAAATTGTTTTTGGAGCATTAACAAAAGCATCCTCTAAATGTTTATCTAAATAATCGCCCCACATATTTCGGGCTGAAGCATTCTCCATAAATTATATTCTGTTACTTAAGCGAATTTACCTAATTTAAATTGTTTTGCAGCATGGTTTGCTGCTCTAGCAGTAAAAGCCATATAGGTTAATGATGGATTTACACAACTTGATGATGCCATAAATGCGCCATCAGTTACATAAACATTAGGAACATTATGTATTTGGTTGTTTTTATTTAAAATTGAGGTCTTTGGATCTCTACCCATTCTAGCTCCGCCCATTTCATGAATGCCCAATCCTGGACCAGTAGCTCTATCATAAACTGAGATATCCTTAAATCCAGCTGCTTCAAAAATAGAAACGATTTCCTTTTTAATGTCTTCACGCATTTTATATTCATTTTCTTTGAATTCAACATCAAAATCTAGCTGAGGTAAACCCCATTTGTCTTTTTCTGTTGCGCTTAATGTAACACGATTATCTTCATAAGGTAAAAATTCACCAAAACCAGTAGCGCCAATTTTCCACTCACCAGGCTTTAAAATACTTTCTTTTAGGTTAGCTCCATATCCCATTTCAGCAATAGAATCAGTCCAATCTTCTCGTGAAGCCGAACCTTGAAAACCAAAACCACGGATGTAATCATTTCTTTTGGTTTTTTCATCCAAGTTCACAAAGCGTGGAATATAAAATCCATTAGGCCGCCTTCCTTTGTAATATTTGTCTAAATGACCATCTACTTTTGCACTCGCTCCAAGTTGGTAGTGATGATCCATTATCGCTCTTCCAAGAGTATCAGAATCATTTCCTAGTCCGTTTGGAAAACGTTCAGATTTTGACTGTAATAAAACGCCTACAGATGCCATTGAAGAAGCGCAGAGAAAAATAACTTTTGCCTTGACTTCTATTTTTTCTTTCGTTATTGCATCAATAAATTTAACCCCTATTGCCTTTTTAAGCGTATCATCATACATAACTTCATAAACAACAGAATTAGGTCTAAGGGTCATATTTCCTGTACGCTCTGCAGCAGGCAATGTTGAAGAATTACTACTGAAATAACCACCAAAAGGGCACCCTCTCCAACATCTGTTTCGATACTGGCATGGTTGTCTTCCTTCAATATTAGCATGGTTGTCTGTTATATGTGCAATTCTCCCAATAGTCAATAGCCTACCATCATCAAATTTTTGCGGAATACTTTTTTGTAATTCTTTCTCCACACAGTTAAGTTCCATAGGAGGCTGAAATTTACCGTCAGGTAAATGTTTTAAGCCTAAATTTTGGCCACTAACGCCAATATATTGCTCCACCTTATCATACCATGGTTCAATGTCTTTATAACGAACTGGCCAGTCGACTCCTATTCCATCTTTTTTATTAGCTTCAAAATCAAGGTCGCTCCAGCGGTAACTTTGTCGACCCCAAGTTAATGACCTACCTCCAACTTGATATCCCCGAATCCAATCAAAACGTTTTGTTTCAACATAAGGATGATCCAAATCGTTTACAAAAAAATGTTTTACATCTTCTTTTGGAGCCCAACCAACTCGCCCTTGAATTTGTTGTTTTTTTTTATCCTCCCTAGAAAGCTCACCTTTAAGATCATAATCCCACATATCATCATTCATGGTTTTATAATCTTTGATATGTTCAACCATAGGACCACGTTCAAGGACTAGGGTCTTTAAGCCATTCTCACATAATTCTTTTGCTGCCCATCCTCCGGTGATTCCTGTACCTACAACGATTGCGTCATATCCCTGTTCTTGATTCATTGCCGTATTTCTATTTTTATTCTATTCTTATTAGTATATTTATTCCTTATCAGATTTAAACTGATATTATTTATCTAGCTATAAATATAGGATTTAATTCCTAAATTTTTAGTTATCAACTAACTCTGAGCGAATTTGTTAAATAAATCAATAAAGTTAAAATGAAAACGATAAAAGGACCAGCCGTTTTTCTTGCCCAATTTGTAGATAGTAAAGCGCCATTTAACTCTTTGGACGGATTATGTAAGTGGGCTTCAGATTTAGGATATAAAGGTATTCAAATACCTACATGGGAAAATTTTCTAATAGACTTGGATAAAGCTGCTGAAAGTCAGACATATTGCGATGAATTAAAGGGAAAGATAAATTCATACGGACTCGAAATTACGGAGCTTTCAACTCATTTACAAGGACAATTGGTTGCTGTTAACCCAGCCTATGATTTAATGTTTGATAATTTCGCCCCTGAAAAGGTAAAAAATAATCCAAAAGCTAGAACAGCATGGGCCATTGAAACAGTTAAAAAAGCGGCTACAGCCAGTAGAAGATTAGGTTTAAATGCGCACGCTACTTTTTCCGGAGCACTACTATGGCACACCATGCATCCTTGGCCGCAAAGACCTGCAGGTTTAGTAGAAATGGGTTTTGAGGAATTAGCGAAACGCTGGTTGCCGATTTTGAATCATTTTGATGAAGAAGGTGTTGATGTTTGTTATGAAATTCATCCTGGAGAAGATTTACACGATGGAGATACATTCGAACGATTTTTAAAAGCTACAAACAATCATAAGCGGGTAAATATTTTATACGATCCTAGTCATTTTGTATTGCAACAATTAGATTACATCGCATACATAGATCATTACCATGAGTTTATTAAGTCTTTTCATGTAAAAGATTCTGAGTTTAATCCAACAGGAAAAAAAGGAGCTTTTGGTGGTTATAATGATTGGGGGAATAGGGCAGGGCGCTATCGTTCACTGGGTGATGGTCAGATTGATTTTAAAACAATTTTTTCTAAACTTACACAATATGGATGTGATGTTTGGGCGGTGATGGAATGGGAATGTTGTATTAAAAGTCCTGAACAAGGCGCTAGAGAAGGCGCTAAGTTTATTAAAGATCATATTATTGAAGCCACCGAAAAGACATTTGATGACTTTGCAGGTGCTGAAATAGATAAAAATGTATTAAAAAAAATATTGGGAATTTAAATAAGTTATAAACATGAAAAATAGTATACTAATTGCTTTTGCAACATTTTCACTTTTTAGTTGTAAAGACAAGTCGAGTAAAGAAACAAATAATGGTTCTGATGTATTGGCTGAAAATGAATTAAGTATAGCTCATCAAGAGGAATGGACAGTTTTATTTGATGGTACTTCATTTGATCATTGGAAAGAATATTTAAAGGATGGTGTGTCTGATCAATGGAAAATCGAAGAGGATGCAATGGTCTTCTACCCACCTGAAGATAGAAAACAAGGAGAGGGATACAATTTAGTGACAAAAAAGGAGTACACAGATTTTGTACTTTCATTGGACTGGAAAATATCTGAAGGTGGTAATAGCGGAATATTTTGGGGAGTAAATGAGGATCCTAAATTATCAGAAGCTTACCAGACTGGGCCTGAAATACAAATACTTGATAATGAAAAACATCCAGATGCTAAAGCGGGTACTAGCCATCGCGCAGGTGCTTTATACGATATGGTTTCACCAATAAGAGATGTTACGAAACCCGTAGGAGAATGGAACAATTGTATTATCACAATTAATCATAAAACAAATGATGGTACTATAGTGCTTAATGGAGTTGAAATAGTCAACTTTCCTGTAAATAATCCTGAATGGAAAAAAATGGTGTCTAAATCAAAATTTGCAAATTGGAAAGAATTTGGTAAGTATACCACCGGTAAAATTGGCTTACAGGATCATGGCAATATGGTCTCTTTTAAAGATATTAAAATCAAAGAATTATAATAAGTAACCCCCCGTAAAACTAGTAAGAATGAAGCAATTTTATGTATTAGCAATTTTAGTTATTTTTTCATGTAAAGAAGCAGCAAAAGATGTTCCTTTAGAAGAAAAAGTAAGTCAAGGAATTGTTTATGAGGAATATACAGGAATAGAACCAACTAAACCAGAAGAGACTGAAGTTTATCAGCCAGTTCCTCCAGTAGTAAAACCAATAACAGGTAATAATAGTATTCCAAGTGATGCAATTGTTTTATTTGATATAGGGAACCTTAACCAATGGTCGAATGTTGCCGATGAAAAGAAACCAGCAGATTGGATCATTAATGCAGATAGTAGTTTTACTGTAAAAAATAAAGCGGGCGATATTAGAACAATTAAAGAGTTCGGAGATATACAATTGCATATCGAATGGAGATCTCCAGCTGAAATTCAAGGTGAAAAGCAAAGTAGAGCAAATAGCGGTGTTTTTTTACAAGGAAGGTATGAGGTTCAAATTCTGGATAATAACGATAATGATACATATGTAAACGGACAGGTAGCATCTATTTACAAACAGCATATACCTTTGGCAAAAGCATCAGTACCTAGTGGAGAATGGAATACCTATGATATTATTTATCATGCTCCAGAATTTGATAAGCGGGGGAATAAGACAAAGTCGGGTACCATGACTGTACTACATAATGGTATCTTGGTTCAAGATCATGTGGAGCTAAAAGGTACCACACCCTATATTGGTTGGCCCAAGAATGAAGCACATGGTAAAGCTCCAATAATTCTTCAAGACCATGGGGATAATAGTAGAGTTAGTTTTAGAAATATATGGGTACGTGAATTGAATTAGAAAATTTTCTTGCTATGAAAATTAATCATCTATACGGTTCTTGCGTTAGAAGGAGTATAGGGTAATTACCATATTTGAAATTTTACAACTAAAATTGAAGTTCAAATTATACATGCTCTTGGGGTTTTAATTTCAGTTATATAGGACTATTTTCTTCTAGTTAGTTTTTGTTGAATTTGGGTTTGGAATGTATGGGTGTACAACACAATTAAATCATCATTTTCATTGAAACGGAAATCTAAATACGCAAAACTGATTTTTAATTACCTTTGCCAAAATTAAAATCTATTTATGATTCAATCAATGACGGGGTTTGGGAAACATGTTGTTCAACTCCCAAGCAAAAAAATTACCATTGAAATTAAATCTCTAAACAGCAAAAGTTTAGATTTAAATGCCCGGATGCCATCGGCTTATAAAGAAAAAGAATTAGAGCTTCGTAAAACTATTGCGAGTGCCTTAGTAAGAGGAAAAGTAGATTTTGGATTGTACGTTGAAAATACAGGAAGTGAAACATCTGCAGTAATAAACGAAGTTGTGGTACGCCAGTATATGAAACAACTGAATGCTATAGCTCAAGTTGAAGACGCTCAATTGTTGGAAATGGCAATACGTATGCCTGATGCCATGAAAACCGAAAGAGAAGATATTGACGAAGATGAGTTCATTGCTATTGAGAAAGCGCTAGAATTGGCACTTAAAGAAATAAATATTTTCAGATCGGAAGAAGGACAGGTTTTAGATGACGATTTTGTCTCTAGAATTTGCACTATTACATCTTTGTTAGACGAGGTTGAGAAATTAGATGTAGATAGGTTAGAAACAATTAGAGAACGTTTAGAGAAGGCTGTAGCTGATTTAAAAACCGATTTGGATGCTAACCGTTTTGAGCAAGAATTAATCTATTATTTGGAAAAATATGATATTACTGAAGAGAAAGTTCGTTTAAAAAATCACCTTGATTACTTTCTTACTACCCTTAAATCAACAGACTCTAATGGTAGAAAATTAGGTTTTATTTGTCAAGAGATTGGAAGAGAAATCAATACAATTGGTTCAAAAGCTAATTTTGCACCTTTACAACAAGTGGTTGTACAGATGAAGGATGAGTTGGAAAAAATCAAAGAACAAATGCTAAATGTTTTGTAATGAAGGGAGGTAAATTAATTATATTTTCAGCCCCTTCTGGGAGTGGTAAAACAACTATCGTAAGACATTTATTGGAGCAAGAAGATTTGAATCTGGCTTTTTCCATTTCTGCAACCTCACGCCCTAGAAGGGGAAAAGAAAAAAATGGAGAACACTATTATTTTATGACCTTGTCTGAATTTAAAAGGCACATAAAGAATGATGATTTTTTGGAATGGGAAGAAGTGTACAGGGACAATTTTTATGGAACTTTAAAAAGTGAAGTAGAACGTTTATGGGCAGAAGGAAAAAATGTAATTTTTGACATTGATGTAGTAGGAGGTCTTCGAATAAAAAAGAAATTTCCTGATCAGACTTTAGCCGTTTTTGTAAAGCCGCCAAGTGTTGATGAGCTTAAAATTAGGCTAAAGAAAAGAAGTACAGAGAGTGATGATAAGATAAATATGAGAATTGCTAAAGCTTCAGTTGAGTTAGCAACAGCACCACAGTTTGATAAAATCATTAAAAACTATGACCTAGACACTGCGTTGAAGGAGTCTCATGATCTAGTGGCAGAATTTTTAAAGTTAAATCAATAAAGTGAAGAGAGTAGGTCTTTATTTTGGAACTTTTAATCCCATTCATATAGGTCATTTAGTTATTGCGAACCATATGGTGGAGTTTTCTGATTTAGATGAGGTTTGGTTTGTAGTAACACCACAAAGTCCCTTTAAAGTCAAGAAATCACTATTAGATAATCATCATAGGTATCAAATGGTTTATGAAGCTACTAAAGCGTACGATAAACTAAAACCTAGTAAGATTGAATTTGATTTGCCGCAACCTAATTATACGATTACTACGCTAGTGCATCTTGAGGAAAAATATAATGGGAAGTATGAATTTTCATTAATCATGGGGGAAGATAATTTGAAGAGTTTTCATAAATGGAAAAATTACGAAGCAATTATAGAAAACTATAAAATTTATGTGTACCCTAGGGTTTCAAAAGGAGTAATTGATCATCAGTTTTCTGGAAGTCCAAAAATTCACAAAGTAGACGCTCCAATAATGGAAATTTCTTCCACATTTATTCGAACACAGCATAAAAAAGGTAAAAACATCAAGCCATTAGTTCCACAAGATGTATGGAAATACATGGATGAGATGAATTTTTATAGAAACTAATCCATCATAATTAAATCTTCTACCCAGTTTATAGCATCATCTAAACTATTAAAAATATTTACAGGATTTTTAAAAAAGGACTGTTCCATTTGAGCAATTTCTTTATTCATACTATCGTAAGTAACTACTCCAAATCCTTTTAGGTTTGGAAACATGGCCGTGGTCTTAAAATGGGCTGTAGGGTTAAATGAATACGAGTTTTTTCTATTAGAAATATATACAAAAGGGGTTGTTTTGCCATAATGCATTTTGGCGAGTTCTAACATTTCTTTTGCGTTTTCAAAGGAGACGGCAACACCTTCTTTTGCTTCAGAGACCATAAAATTTTCATAGAAATAAAAAGTCCCTACCGCTAGATCGTATTTTTTAATAAGTGTTCTATTAATTTTTGAAGCCATCCTAAATTGGATTTGTCTACTTGTAAGATAAGACTTACTAAGGTGAAAATCAAATTTTAATTTATTATTTGGTTTAAAAAAAGACTTTGAATATAAATTTAATTGATTCAATTCTAAAAATAGAATACATTTATATGTAATAAGCCATCTAGTTATCCTTAGATATTTAGAGGGCTTATTTATATGCTTGATAGTAAGAGTTAAAAGAGGGTTTATTTAAGTCTTAGTTTTATGACTGACAATGAATTTTCTTTAAGGGATAAGCGTAAAATTCCCTTAGCTATTTTTACCTCTTCTTGAAGGGGACTTATAGCCTTTGGAGCATTAAAAGAATTTTCATCCGTTAAATTAGCACTAGATAAAATGTAAGCCTCTCCTTTAGAAGCTACTTTAACTCCAGCAATATTTACGCTAATCTCTTGTGGTTCTTTTGAAGTATTGACCAATTTAATAATCAGTTCCATCTTAAATAGATCTTTAACAGCAGAAGCATAAAGGTCATGCTGTCCAGTAAGTGCTTGTCCATTCTCTGAAATAGAAACTAAATCTGTTCCGCTATTGGTGCCGAATAATTTTTGTACGTAATAATTAGGGGTACCGTAAGATTCCAAGTTATTAAACCAAAGTAAATCTGGGGTCCATTGCCAACCTTCTTCATGAGCCATTAAAGGAGCATAAGATGTTAGATAGACCACATCCGCATTTCTCTCCAGACCGGTCATAAAAGCAGCCTCTGATAAGGCACACTCCCAGTTGTTTTTATTATCAGGACTTGCAATTGCCACGCTTTGTGCTGCATACTCGCCCGCAAAAACTTTAGGTCCACTACGATCATATTTATCATATCTCGTTGCATTCTCTCTAAACCATTCCGGACTTCTATAATAGTGTTCATCTACTATTTCTGTATTTAGCTTCTTTAGTTCTTCCCAACCATACTCAAAGTAGTCGCCCTCAGGAAAAGGACCACTCCCAGAAACAATTATCATTTCTGGATATTTTGCTTTAATTGCTTTTTCAAATACTTTGTATCGTTCTATATATTCTGGCCCCCATTGCTCGTTACCAATACCAATGTATTTCATGTCAAAAGTATCTGGATGCCCCATGTCATTTCTAACTTTACCCCATGGAGTGTCTATACCTCCATTTGCAAACTGAATAAGATCTAATGCGTCTTGAACATATGGATCCAAATCTTCCATAGGTACCAATTCTCCAGTATTAAATTGACAAGCAATTCCACATCCTAAAATAGGAAGTGGCGCTGCTCCCATATCTTCTGCTAACTGAAAATATTCAAAGAATCCGATTCCAAAGCTCTGGAAATAGTCTGGAGCTGGTCTATGATCAAACTCCGTATTCCATCTATTAATTAACAGCTCTCTATCTTCAATAGGACCCACCGTTTTCTTCCATTGGTATCGCTGAGCAAGTGTTCTTCCTTCTACAATACACCCACCAGGAAATCGTAAAAATCCAGGATTCATATCATCTAATAATTGTACAATGTCTTGACGTAAACCTTTTTTTCTCCCTTTCCAAGTATCTTCTGGGAAAAGAGAAATCATATCCATGTTTATGGTTCCAGCACCTTCAAAAGTGATTTTAAGCTTGGCTTTTGCTAGTGTCTGGTTTGCTGTGAATTTAGCTTCATACTCTTTCCAATCAGCACCTTTTGGAGCTATACTGGTACCACCTAATTCATGGCCATTTTCATCAATAAAAGCCACATTTATTTTGGCTATACTACCTTCTTCTACAGATGCAAAAAGAGATAGGTTGTAAGCTAAACCTTCTTTGATACCCATTCCGCGAAAACCTTCATTGATTAATGAATAGCCCAATGCATCCTCTACTTTTACACTTACATAATTACGGTTCGTATTTTCACCTGAATACATGGTAACATGAGCGAATCCAGATTTGGGATTCATATAATACTTTTGACTATTGGGTTCGATCCAACCCATTTTGGGGTCCAAAAATTCAAAAGATCGATTTTTTATCATTTCAGCGTATAGTCCGCCATCTGCAGCAAAGTTAATATCTTCAAAGAAGATACCATACATAGTAGGCTGTATTTTGGCAATGGATTTTGAAGCATCCAAAGTCAAATTAGCTTCTTGAGCTATTCCTGCAAAAGAAAAAAGGCCAAAAGCTCCGAGGGTTAGGTTTTTAAGTAGTCTATTTTTCATTTTAGTTTGTTTTCTCGTTTTAATTTGTAATTTTCATTTTTTATCACTTCCATGTTAGCTTTAGTAATGAAACTCCTTGTCTAGGTAATGATATTTCAATAATTGTTTTGTCTTTTTCTATTTTCACCCATTCAGGTGACGTTAAGAGTTGTAATTGTCCTGCTTTTTTAAGCTCTTCAATTTGCGTATTTGTAGGGTTTTGAGGAGAAGCCATATTTTTCCATACACTATAAGAGTTACTAATTTCTTGATCTACCCTATAATGAGTCAACAAGGCTTTATTGGTTGGTATATGATCAATGCTTACGTTAATTGGTGAAGGGGGCACATTCAAATCATTCTTATCATGATAATTCCAAACTAAAATTGTCAAGGAATTATCGGTTTTTGAAGCAAGTGCGTTTATATCTGGATATTCACCTCTTACACTTTTATCCCTAACTTCTAAGTAGTTGTAAGATAAATTATCTTGAGTTACTGTTACCCTTTGACCTTCCATCATTCCAAACATCCTAAAAACATTTAGAACAGGTTTATCTACTCCATTAGTAGCCATATCTCTAAAGCCAGCATACCAGGGTTGGTCTTCAAATTCAAATCCCCATGTTACAGCCCCTAAAAGATTAACTCCGTAGTGATCTGCCAACTCATATTTCCTTGCAAAAGATGCGGCAGTATAACTGGCATACATGGTTCCATTTCTGTATGCATTATAAGGATAATCAGCTTCCGAACAAGCAGCACAGCCTTCTGGGTCTGACTCACCAATGATAATAGGAAGTTTTTTAAACTCGGGATATGACGCCACGATTTCAAAGCCTTTACTTATATCCCGCAGTTGAGCTCCCATATCCATCTGTACTATACCATCTACGATTTTGGGATTTCCTTTCGCATGAAAAGTAATAAAATCAAGGGGCGTTCCGATTTCGCCTGTAGCATAATTTTTCTCTTTAAGCACATGATTTAAAAACGTTCGTAAAAATTCCTCTGATTGGTCCCAACCTGGACCAGTCACTTCAGGACCACCTATTTTTGCACTAGGAAGCGCCCTCTTTACAGCATCAGCTGTATAATCATATAATTTAATATATTCTTCAGTAGTACCTTGCCAATATCCAATATTGGGTTCATTCCATAATTCCCAATACCAGCTTTCAACTTCTTCTTGTCCATAACGATTAACGGAATGTTTTACCCATTGGTAGACCAACTCAGCCCATTTATGGTAATCTTTTGGAGGATAGGACCAACCTGTATAAATATCATTGTATGCCGCTCCCGGCTTCCAAAAATGACGATATGGAACAGGTTTACTGGATAATGCTTCTGGCATAAACCCTATTTGAGCCATAGGCTTCATGCCTCTTTCGATATAAGTGTCAAATATTTTATCAATTATAGTCCAATCATAAATAGCATTCCCATTTTCATCCTCTGTATAGGCATTCGTAGAACCCCATTTAAGACCGTGAGTTCCAGCTCCTGTTACTAATAGACTATGGGTGCGGACATATACAGGAACTGGACTTAAATCTGAAATTTCTGAAAGAAGTTGTTGGCCATCTTTCATATACGTATAGTTGGGTTCATCATATCCCCACCATGCCCAGATAGGATTTATTGGTCCTAATTCTTCTCTAGCATCAATTTCAATTTTCAAGGGATTTGTTTGGGCAGAAAGACTTAATGTCAAAAGAAATATTCCTATGAAACAACTAATGTGAAAGATGAATTTGAACTTTATCATTTTATTTTATTATTAGCTATCCATACCTTCATTTTGCCAACACCTCTGTTAGACCAAGCATAATATGGAATTGCTTTTAATGATTTATTCTGGATCGTATTTACACCATCTAAAAGGTTGCCTTCTTTTTTAACATTGAAAGAATCATGCATATTCACAGAAATTGTATCAAAATTATCTTTATTGTCTATTTCCTCAATAGCATAAACAATTGGCCCATATTCTAAAGCTATTTTTTCTTTATTTTCAGCAACATATCTGTTAGTAACAACTTCTTTGACTTCCATTGGGAAATTAATTTCAATAGCGTCATTCTTTTTCCAATTTCTTTTAATTGTAAAATAACCATTGTGTTCATTTGCAGAAACTAATTCGCCATTGACTTTTATAGTTGCTTTTTCTTTCGAATTAGTTACATAACTATACAAATCTCCTGGTAGAACCTCATTTCTAGACCAACCTGGAATTCTAAATTTGATACTGAATTCAGATTCCAATTCCGGATTAATCGTCATAGAAATTAAACCATCCCAAGGGTAATTTGTTTTTTGATTTAGTTGAATTTTGTTGCTTCCTAAAGCAACAGTAGCTTCATTGGAGGCATACAAATTCACATAAATTTCAGTATTGGTTTTAGAATAAATTAATCCTGGAATTGATGGAATAAATCGAATTAAATTGGTTGGACAACAAGAACAATCGAACCATGATTGACGCGTACATGACCCACGATTAGAGGTGTACACCCCATCTGATTCTAAAGCATTTGGATAGAAAAAATTTGTTCCATCTAAAGACAATCCGGAAATTAATCCATTATATAAAGTACGCTCAATAACATCAAAATATTTAACATCTCCTGATAGATTATGTAATCTGTGATTCCAATATACATCGCCGATGGCAGCACAAGTTTCATTATAGGCAGTAAGGTTTGGTAATTCGTAGTTGTCTCCAAATGCTTCACCGTCATGTCTTGCCCCGATACCACCAGTAATATACATTTTCTTGTTTACCATATTTTCCCATAATTTGTTCACAGCTTTACTATAAGCAGTATCTTTTTTTATAGCTGCAATATCAGTCATGGCGGCATACATATAAACAGCTCTTACGGCATGACCAACTACTTCATCTTGTTTTATAACAGGAATATGGTCTTGTGAATAAGGCCCAAATAGTTCATGATTTTCTGGATTTCCTCTATTATCTAAAAAGTATTTTGATAAATTTAAATAATCTTCATTTTTAGTTATTTGATATAATTTAATTAAACCAGATTCTATAATTTGATGCCCAGGAACTGCTTTAATTTTGCCTAGATCATCACCAAAAGTTTTTACAATTAAATCGGCATTTTTTATAGCAATATCTAAGAAGTTTCTTTTTCCTGTTGCTTCGTAATGAACTGCAGCAGCTTCATACATATGCCCAGCATTATACAATTCATGACTCATAAATAAAGATTCCCATCGCTTCCCCTCAACAACTTTAACCCAAGGTGCTGGTGGCTTAGCTGGATTTATGGTTCTCCAAGTTGTTAAATAGCCATCTTTTTCTTGTCCGATTTTTACAATACCAATTAAAGAATCTAATAATTTATCTAAGGGTAGGTTTGGAGCGCTAATCAAAGAATTTGAAGCCCCTTCTATTATTTTATAAACATCAGAATCATCAAAAGGCATTGCTCCTTTTACAGCCCCTTCCATTTGTTTACCTGCAATCAAAAAATTATCAAAACGACCTTCTTCTTCACATTTGCTAATTGCGTATTCAATAGTTTTCTCCTGTACTCTTTGAATAATAGGTAGCCAAAACTCATCCGTTAATTTTACATTTCTAATAGTAATGGGTTGTATAGCGTAACCTGATTTTTCTAACTGAGAAGTATTACTTTTTTGAGAAATATCTTTGGGATCATTTTGCTTGCATCCCATAAAGACAAATGCCAGTGCAACTACTAATTTTAAGATTGAATCTATTTTCATACTGTTTAATTTAGCACGTTCTTTTTTGGTTTAGGCCAGTTGTTTTCCCATACTAGTTCTGCAATTTTTAATTTGGAGATTCCTTTGTTATTTGCATCATAAGCATGAAAAAATATATAATCTCTTCCTTCAAAAGTGTAGGTACTATTATGTCCAGCTCCAAACCAATTTTTATTTCCTTCTAATAGTAATGTTCCTCCACCTTCATTTAATAATTTGCCTTCTTTATCAACATAAGGTCCAGTTACTTTTTTTGATCTTCCAACCACCACTTTATAGGAGCTATTTTCACCTCTACAGCATAAATCCCAAGAAAGGAATAAGTAATAGTACCCATTTTTGCTAAAAATGAATGGAGCTTCCAAAGCAGCATTTCCAGGGTCATCATCGTTTAATTCAAAATCTCTTTTTCTTTTTGCGATGGTATGCCATTCTTCAGGCCTAGCAATGGATTTTAGATCTGAATTTAGTTTCACCATTTTTAAACCATTCCAAAAAGAGCCAAAGGCTAACCAAGGAGTGTTATTTTTATCAAAGATTAAATTTGGGTCTATGGCATTCCATAAATCTCTATTGGGGACAGATTGTATTACAATACCTTGATCTTCCCATTTGTAATTTTGTGCGTTGGGATGTAGTGTTTTATTAATTACTAAACCAATTGCTGAGGTGTTTTTACCAAAAGAAGATATGGAGTAATACAGGTAATAGGTTTCATTATGAAATGATATGTCCGGAGCCCATATATGATTTTTAAATTCAGAAACTACATTATCTGCCCACTTTGGTTTTTTATTAAAGACTGGAGCTTCTTTTGTCCAGCTTTTTAAATCTTTAGAACTATAATTTGTTATACCATTTCCAGTGCAAAATAAATAATACATACTATCTTGTTGAATAACCACAGGATCATGAACCAAGAGATCAACGCTTTGAGCCTGTCCTGAATAATTGGACGCTAGCATCAAAACTGAAACAACAGTACATAAAATTGTATGTAGCATCATTCTTGAATTCCTTCTGTAGTCATTATAATTCTATTCATAGTTCCATCATTATTATAATACAAATTATCTATGCAAACAGAGCGTCTGAAGCTACCTCCATTAGTAGGGATTCCACCGGTATGGTAAATGAAATAGTCTTTTCCTTTGAAGTTTATTATTGCTTGGTGGTTTGTATTACTATTTCCTGCTATCTCATTTAAAATTCCTTTGTATTCCCATGGGCCATTGATAGATTTGCTCATGGCATACGCTGTTTTTTCTGGAAATTGATATGCATATGACAAATAATACCAATCTCCCCGTTTATGGATCCAAGGAGCTTCCGTGAAATTGGGCAAATCAATAGTTTGTATTGGTCCGTCAAATTCTATCATATTATCTTTTAATTTGGCGTAATAACATGCCGTATTGCCCCAGAAGAGATACGCTTGTCCATCATCATCAATAATAACGGATGGGTCAATGTCATCCCAACTAATAGTGGCTTTTGTGGTCATATCATTAGTGACAAGTGCTTTTCCTAATGCGTCTTTAAATGGTCCAATTGGACTGTCGGATATGGCAACTCCAATGGATTTTCCATGAATTGAGCCATGAGAAACTGTTACATACCAATAGAATTTGTTATTTCGTTCAATTACTTGTGCAGCCCAAGCATCCCCTTTTGCCCAAGAAAAATCTGCTGGCTTCAATGGAACTGGATGTTCTTGCCAATTCACCATATCGGAAGATGAATACACAAGCCATTCATCCATTTTATAAAAGTTTAAGTCATTAGGTGCTTGATCATGACCAGCGTATAAATAAACAGTGTTGTTATGTACTATAGCAGCGGGGTCTGCTGTGAATTTATCAGTAACTATGGGGTTGTTTATTTTTAATATGGGCTGTTTATTTTTGTCACTTGTCATTGAAGCAACTTTTTTTTGACTTATTGATTTGCACCCTAATAAAGTAATGATTGAAGCGAGTAGAAGTATGTTTTTTTTCATAATCTATGTTGTTAATAGTTTTATTTACCTTCTAATACGATAACTGAAAAAGGGGGTAATGTAATTTCAAGAATTCCCTTTTTAAATTTAAAATCAGTGAATTTTTTTGGAATTATCATGTTGGGCGTTTCAAACGTATTATGATCTTGTAGTTTTTTTGAGGTTAATATTTCACCTGTGATATTTCTTAAATTAAGATCATTTAGATTTATACTAATGGTATTGTCTTTTTTAGAATCAATATTTGTTAATGATATATGAATTCTCTCTTCATTATTTTTTGAGATTGATGCTGAAACAGCTGGTAAAGAATTGCCATTAAATTCATAGCGAGGAGAATCAAAACTTACTGGAATAAGTTGTGCATCTTGATGAATTTTATACATTTCCATTACATGATAAGTAGGTGTCAAGATCATTTTATTCCCTTCAGTTAGAATTACGGCTTGAAGAACATTTACTGCCTGTGCTAAATTTGCCATTTTTACACGGGCTGCATGGTTATTGAAAATATTAAGAGTCATGCCTGCAATCATTGCATCTCTCATCGTATTTTGTTGGTATAAAAATCCGGGATTTGTTCCTTTTTCAACGTCATACCATCCTCCCCATTCGTCGACAATTAGATCTACTTTTTTTTGTGGGTCATATTTATCCATAATGGCGGTATGTTTTTGAATTAATTCATCCATAAGCCAAGCTTGTTCCATAATTTTGAAGTAATGTTCTTCTTGAAAATCTTTTGATGGACCTTTAGCGCCCCAATCAATTACGGAATAATGGTGTAGCGCTACCCCTTGCAGCATGTTGTGTGGGATATCACGCATTAATACCTCTGTCCAATGATAATCTGCGTCACTTGCTCCTGATGCAATTTTATAAAGTCCACCATCAACGTCAGAATTAGACATAAATGTGGCATACTTTCTATAAATATCTGCATAATATTCAGCACGCATATTGCCTCCACACCCCCAAGCTTCGTTACCAATACCCCAAAATTTGACGCCCCACGGTTTTTCTTGGCCATTCTCTTTTCTAAGGTTGGACATCGGACTTGTTCCAGAAAAATTTACATATTGTACCCAATCTGCCAATTCCTGAACAGTTCCACTGCCTACATTTCCGGATAAATATGGTTCTGCACCCAAAACCTTGCATAAATTTAGAAAGTCATGGGTACCAAAGCTATTGTTTTCTGTTACTCCTCCCCACCATGTATTTACTATGGTTGGTCTATCCTCTTTAATTCCAATACCATCTTTCCAATGATAAGTGTCTGCAAAGCATCCTCCAGGCCATCTAAGATTTGGTATTTGCAAATTTTTTAGCGCTTCTATGATATCATTCCTCACTCCATTCGTGTTTGGAATATCGCTGCTTTCACCAACGTAAAAACCTTCATAAATACATCTTCCTAAATGTTCAGCAAAATGGCCGTAGATGTGTTTGTTTATTGTCGGATTGTTAGTGGTGTTAGCTATCTTTAATAGCGTAACCTCCTTCTGTGCGGTAATTATTTGACTAGCGCACAAAAATATTAAAAACAGGATGTTGAATTTTTTCATTTTCATTTTTTTTAAGTTGATGATGTAAGTTATTTTTTATTCTTAAAAAGTGATTTGTTTATTAATTAAGCTTATAATCTTGTTTTAATACGGATATCTATATTCTTCTGTTTGATTTAATTAGTAATGCAATAATCATTTTTCTGCATATAGTTACAAGTAATATACTTAAGTGTATAGATAACACGTGTAAATTAAATCAACTAATTCTAATAAAACAAGTATTACACTTAAAAAGTGTAATAAACACACTTAATTTTTTTAAAAAATTGGCAAAATTTGATTTGTAGTGCTAGTTAATGTCGTAATTGAAGAAGAGGGTATGGTTTGAGATAGATTATTTTGAATTTACAAAAAACAATCGGCGCTTATTGCAGAGGGAAGCTTTTCTATATTTAATAAAAAAGTGTTTATATACCTAGGTATATAAACACTTTTTTATTTATTCCTTTTTGGTAGAAAAGAAGGACCAAATCTTATAGGAAAGATATTATTATTTTTCTATTACCTCTATTTTTGCCGGTTTTACAGAGCTATCGTGTTCGTTATAGTATAGTTCTAATAAATTCATTGTGGCAACAAGAAGATCTTTAGTTTCTTGTAATAATGAAAAATATAATGTTGTGTTTTTGGGACTTGATTCTTCCGTTCGAGTTCTAGCAACCTGTTTCTCAATTTTTTGAGATACCAAATCAAAGGCTTCATTTTTATTTTTTAAAATAACGCCAATTTGTTCAAAAGATTTAGTGTCAAAAGCCATTTTAGTTGCATTAAAAACACTTTCTAGCTTGGCATCTATTTCTTTTAATTCTTTAATTTGATTGTATTTTAATTTTTTATGATTGTTATGAATATGTTTGTGGCTTACCTTACTTATGTATTCTAATGATTGTGCCATGTCTTGAAGGTATCCTAGAATGTTAATGTAAAAGTTACTAGCTCCTATACTTGAGTCATCTAAGTTTTTAATGAAATAGAAAATATTATCTCTAAGTTCATCTATTTCATTAGAAAGTTTTGAAACCTGTTTTTTGTTCTTCTTAAGAGAATCCAAATCCTGTCTAGCTAAGCCATCAATCGCACTTGTATAAATCTTGTTACTTCGCTTTACAACACTAGAGATATTATTAGCGCTTTCCGAAATGACTCCTTGTATAGAGCTGCTCTCAGCTCTTTTAAGACTGTCTTCTGCTTGGATTTCCTTTGACTTTTTCTTGTATGACAAGTAATTTCTGACAAGGAGCAAAATTGCAGCAAATAATAAAACAGCGATAGCGGCACCTTTACCAAAACTAATGATAGTTAAAATTACACCTGCTGATATAAAAGCTATGATTGCCGTTCCAAACCAGCCACCAATTACATTAAGAACCCCTGCAACACGGTAAACCGCACTTTCTGCACCCCATGCTCTATCGGCTAAAGAGGTTCCCATAGCAACCATAAAGGTCACATATGTGGTGGATAAGGGTAATTTATATGAAGTTGCGATAGAAATCAAGATTCCAGCTACCATTAAATTTACAGCTGCTCTTACCATATCAAAGGCAGGCATTTCAAACATTTTATTTTTAGCAAGAGCTATTACCGGTCTTTCGAATCTTGTAGATATCTTGTTTTGTAATCCTTTAGGAATAAATGAGGATGTTATTTGCGAGATCCCTATTGCTAATCTAACAATACTTCTAGATAAAAAATTAGGCTGAAAACGTTCTTTACCATCACCTTCTCTTGCTAAATTAATTTCTGTTTCTGCAACATACCTTGCTTTCTTTGAAAGCCATAAGGTTGCCACCATAACAATACCTGAAAAGAAAAGTAATAGTGTTGGTGTAGGTACTTTTTTTGCAAGAATATTCATGCTAAATTCGCTTGCGGCAATTCCTGAAGATGCCCATGCTTCATAGGACTGCCACGCAGCAATAGGAACTCCTATGAAATTCACTAAGTCGTTACCTGCAAATGCAAGTGCTAATGCAAAAGTTCCAACACCGATGATTAATTTATAGATATTGACCTTTGCGAAATTGACCAATACATATGATAATACAGACCATAATAAAAAATTACCTATAACAAGTATGAAGACCTTTGTTTCTAGAAATGTTTTAATGGTAATTCCTCCAATGATATCGAAATTTTGACTAGCAAAAGATGTTCCGCCAATTCCCTTCATCAAGATAAAATATGTCATAGCAGAAAGGGCTACGCCTCCAAATAAAGCTCCGATCCATTTTGGCTGTTTTTCAAAATTATAAGATAATAGAATTCTTGACAACCATTGAACAATAGCCCCTATGGAAAATGCAACTACTACAGAAAGTAATATTCCCAAGATAATTTCTGTTGCTTTAGAAGTGTTGATGTAATTCACAACATCAATGAAGCTACCATTATCATCTGCTATTTTAATCATAGCCATAGCCACTGAAGCTCCTAAAAGTTCAAAAACAATAGAAACTGTTGTTGAAGTAGGCATACCTAAAGTATTAAAGAAGTCTAATAACAATATGTCGGTAATCATAACCGCCATAAAAATGAACATAATCTCGTCAAAATAAAATTCACTAGGATTGAAAATGCCCTTACGCGCAACTTCCATCATACCACTTGAAAATATTGCACCCATACCGATACCGATACTGGCGACTATCATAATGGTTTTAAAGGAAATTGCCTTAGAGCCAATAGCAGAATTCAAAAAGTTAACGGCATCATTGCTCACACCTACAACAAGGTCTGCAACAGCTAAAAATGCTAATGCAATGATCATTATTAAGTAAATATTATCCATAATTTTTAAAAGTAAATAGTTTGCAAATATCTATAACAAGTTAGTCTAGAATGTTAGGAAAAGGTTATGTTTTACTAGAAATGTATGTCGAATTGTAACCTGTACATTAATTGATTTGTTCCATTATCTTCTGAAAGGTAACTTAAATCTGTTTGGACTTTTAATTTATGACCAACTATATATTTAGAAAGGCCTAAAGTGTATTGTGTTTGGGGGTTTTTTCCAATTATATTTTTATCTAATTCTATGTTGGTATATCTTCCAGAAACTTCCCAATTATTTGTAAATAAATATCCTGTTTGCAAATTTAACCCATTTCCTATCTGAACTTGATCTCCTGTTAAAGTGCCATCTGAATTTTTAGCTATGGCGTCATCTGCAGTTCTTTGTGCATACTCCGCCATAAAAGAAAATCCACTATATTTAAACATAGCATCTAGAAATAATGAATTAACATTGGTACTATAAAAACCAATATCATTAATCATGTAAGAACCTTGACTATTTCTATTTCGTACTGCATCAATATTAATATTATAACTACCAGCAATCATTAATTTGGGGGTTTCTTCTCTTTTTAAATCACCCCCACTATATTCTCCTTTACTATTGAAGCTTCCAAAAGGAAGTAGTTCTAATCTTCCTGTATATTGATGCCCTCCAATATTTCCAGTAGTAACATTTCTTCCTTCGCCCTGAGAAATAGCGAGGATTTCACGTACTAAAAATTTATCGGATAGATTAAAATTATGTCTAAGTTGAATTCCCATATCTCTATCAAGCGTAAACCTACTATTTAATAGTGAGCGATCTACTTGCTGTAAGTTTCCAGAAGAAATAACACGTTCCATATTTCCTGGCAGTTTTGTTTGGCCCACCCAAAGCTCAAAATTTTCATAGAAATTCCACATAATAACGGCATCCAAAATATATCTTGGGGCATTACTAGTAAATTCGGAAGCACCAGAAATATCTCTATTCGATAAACCTAGTTCTAGTTTATATTTTAATTTAGGAGAGTAGGCAAAACCATCAAATTTTAAACGGGCTCTTCGAACTAAAAAGTTGGTTTCAGGATTGGAGATTCCGTCTTCAACATCCCAAGTATTAGAACTTAACAACTGTATGCGCGTTGCAATTTTCATACTCCAGGTGCTATCTTGACCTACTAAGTTAAAAAGACCTTTTCCAAATTTTGGGGCATTGGTTTCTTGAGCATTTAAAATAGCGGTAAGGACAAAAATAGCCCCTATAGCTAGGTGTTTAAATTTCATTTTAGTATTAGTTTTTGTCGGGGACAAAGAACCAACTTTTATATTAACACAATGTTAAGGATATATTAAGGAAAAGACAATATTAGGTTGCATAAAAAAGCTACCTTGGCCAAAGGTAGCTTGTGATATTCAAATACTTAGTCGACAAAAACCAATATGTAGAATGAATTCACACTAGTTTTAAAACTGAGACCAAAAATCGCATATTAATGCAAATTAAAGGTAAGTTTAAGATTAAGTAATCATTAATCTTAGGATTCTTTAATGTAAAGCAGGATATTTAAAATGGGATTATAGAAAGAGTAGCGCAATCAGTAATAGTTGTAATTATTTTAAAGAAATACTATTTTTTGGTTTAGCTGCTTCTGCTATATCAGAATTCGCAATAGTAGCTAAGGTTATTACCTTTGTTTTTAATTCTCCATTAGCTCTTGTGATCTCATTATTTTTTACAACAACAGGGACTTCAATAGTATCATAGCCTAAAAAGCTAAAAACTAAGATGTAGTCACCAGATGCTACATTAGTGAATTCAAAATTACCATGAAAATTGGTTTGCGCAATTTTTGATGTATTCTTTAATTGAACATTAGCAAACAATAAAGGTTCATTATCCAATTCAATGTCGGAAACTGTTCCAGTTATGGTGCCCTGATTTTGAGAGCATACATTACCTACCACAAATAGCATGCAAATTAGAAGTATTTTTTTCATGAAAAATGAGATATTTACATTGCAAAATAAAGATGTTAATGTAAAACTAATGTTATCTTGAAGTTAATGATTTATCATTCTTTTAGGGTGTTTTTTTAGCTTTTTTAGAGTATCACTGTTTAGGGTAAAACCGAAAAAATGTATCTTGCAATAAATTAATTTACTTATGAATTGGGAGCAATTACTTTCCTTAAAGAGACAAGGTGATCAGCATAAAAGATTACGAAAAGAACAGGATGAAACTCGATTAGGTTTTGAAGTAGATTATGATCGAATAATTTTTTCTTCTGCCTTTAGAAGCTTGCAAGACAAAACGCAGGTGATACCACTTTCTAAAACCGATTTTATACATACCAGACTAACACATAGTTTAGAAGTGTCTGTTGTTGGCCGTAGTTTAGGCAGAATTGCAGGGAAAAAATTATTAGAAAAGCACCCATATTTGAAAGAGATTCACGGGTATCAAATAAATGATTTTGGTGCTATTGTGGCAGCAGCAGCATTATCGCATGACATTGGAAACCCTCCTTTTGGTCATAGTGGAGAAAAAGCTATTGGTGAATTTTTTACAACTGGAAAAGGTAAAAAATATAAGGAACAGCTTTCTGAAAAGGAGTATCAAGACATTATTGATTTTGAAGGGAATGCCAACGGATTTCGTCTTTTAGCCGCTTCAAGAGAAGGAGTAGAAGGGGGGTTACGCCTTAGTTATGGAACTTTAGGGGCCTTTATGAAATACCCTAAAGAATCTCTTCCTAAAAAACCAACAAAGCATATAGCTGATAAAAAATTCGGTTTTTTTCAGTCGGATAAAAATGCTTTTGTAGAAGTTGCTGAAGATTTAGGCTTAATACAAACAAGAAAAGGTGATGCTATAAGTTTTTCTAGGCATCCATTAACGTTTTTAGTGGAAGCAGCGGATGATATATGTTACACAATCATTGATTTTGAAGATGGAATTAACCTCGGATTAATCTCTGAAGATTTTGCTCTAGAATATTTAATAAAGCTGGTGAAAGATAGTATCAATACTAAAAAGTATAATGCTATGGTTCATATGGAAGATAGACTAAGTTACCTAAGGGCATTGGCAATCAACACCTTGATAACCGATGCGATATCTGTTTTTTTAGAAAATGAAGAGGCAATATTGAAAGGAGAATTCAATGTGTCGCTTTTGGATAAAAGTAAATACCAAGCACAGATAGCAGATATACTAAAGATAAGTATTGATAAGATTTATCAATCGCAGGAGGTAATTGAAAAGGAAATAGCTGGATACAAGATTATATCCGATATCTTGGAGGTATATACCACGGCATTAATTCATAAAAAAGAGGATAATGCTTCTAATTACGATAAACTTTTGATTCGGACCTTACCAGATTTCTATAGCCAAACAGAGAATTCTTTATATCATATTCTGATGAATACTTGCTGCTATGTAGCTAGCCTTTCCGATAGTGCTGCAGTACATATGCATAACAAAATAATGGGAAAACAATTGTAATTACTTTTTAAAAATTATACCCTATTCCGATACCCAAAATTTGTTTGAATTGAATTTTGGGTATTCCTTTTTGAGTTACAACACCATTGGCATCTTTTTCTTCATCAAAAATAATATCATCATCAAAAATTACTTGAGTACCAATTGTAGTGTTGATATATTTATTCACACGGAGGTTAAAATTTAATTCCCAGTCAACATCTATATTTCCAAAACTAGATAAGTAATCGGAATACAAACTAATTCGATGATTAAGATTTACATTTTTCATAATTTCTTTCTCCCAAGTATTGGTGATTAAAAACCCAAGTTCCATATATACCGTACTACCTTCTTTTATTAAATTTCCATCCGTATCAAAAACAGCTTTTTTAACACCAAAGGCCCCTTTATTTGCCAACTCTTGATTTAAGACAAATGTGGCTTTTTGGGTCAAAGGGGAAATATAAAGATTAAATTTTTTCCCTTCTGGAATGTAAGAGGCTCCACCACCAAAAAATAGATACCCTGGTGCCATTAAAGCAGAAATGGGATTTTCTCTATCCGGATACTTATATCCATCGGAGAATTGGGTGTTAAAATTAGTTTTTACAGAATAATACCAATCTGTTATTGTATCTCTTCTATACCCAAAGGTGGAACTCAACCGAATTACATCTTCAGTTTTGCGCAATTTTCTTCCTTCTTGAGCATTGAGGCCATAACGCATTTCTAAATCATTATTCCATTGTACGTAGCGGAACTTATAATTTCTTACAAATTTTGAATTTGCTGATGCAGCAATAGAATTATCTCCACCCGCTTTCCAATTGACAAAAGCTGCTTCATTAAAATTTAAACCTACTTTATTTTCGGTATCCCAGAATGATGGGATGCTAAAACGATTAAATTTATTTTTAAGTGGTTTTGTTTTTTTAAAGGATACTACAGGATTTGTTAGATTGGCGCCTCGAGGAATATTTTTAATTCTATCTTGAAAAGCACGAATGACTATTGTGTCAATTTTCATAGAATCTACTTCTTGATTTGGAGGTATGCTATCTTGTGCTTTTGTTTGTAAAAAACCTAAAAAGAGCACTGAAAAAAGAAAAAGTTGTATGCTATTCGAACTCATTTATAATAATGTTTATTTGTAATTCTAAAGATGAATAATCAATTTTTGAAAGCCTATGTAGTTCCTCCGTTGTTCCATGCTCAATAAATACATCATCAATCCCTAAAATGGTTATTGGGTTGTTATACTTCATTTCATTGGCATACTCTAATATGGCACTGCCAAAACCTCCATTTTTACAACCATCTTCTATAGTTATGATATGCTCACAATTAGAAAAAATTTTATTCAGTTGATTCTTGTCTAGCGGTTTTATAAAACGCATATTGTAATGCCCTATTTCTATTTGATTCCTAAAACGATTTACTAGATTAAAAACCATGTTCCCAATCGGACCCACTGAAAGTATCACAATTTTCGTTCCACTTTGTAATTTTTGAGAAGAACCAATCTCTATTTTTTGAAATGGAAGTTTCCATTGTGTTAAAACACCCCTCCCTCTTGGGTATCTTATGGCTATAGGATGTGGTAATCCTAATTGAGCAGTATACATCATGTTTCTTAGTTCCAATTCATTCATTGGAGCAAATAGTATTAAGTTTGGAATACAACGCAAATAAGCAATATCATATACACCATGATGAGTGGCACCATCTTGACCAACAAGGCCAGCTCTATCTATGCAAAAAATCACTGGCAGATTCTGAATAGCAACATCATGAATAACTTGATCATAAGCTCGTTGCAGGAAAGTGGAATAAATGGTGCAGAAAGGAATGTAACCTTCAGCAGCCATACCTGCTGCCATAGTAACAGCGTGTTGCTCTGCAATGCCTACATCAAAGGCTCTTTCTGGAATTTCTCCCATCATAAACTTGAGTGAACTACCTGTTGGCATTGCTGGAGTAATGCCAATAATTTTGGAATTAGTTTTTGCAAGTTCAACTATAGTGTGTCCAAAAACATCTTGATATTTTGTGGGTGCAGATTTGGTTGATTTCGCTAAAAGATCACCTGTTTGTTTGTTAAATTTTCCGGGAGCATGATAGGTAACTTGATTTTCTTCAGCTTTTTTTAACCCTTTACCTTTAGTAGTAATAATATGCAGTAATTTTGGGCCTTTTACAGATTTTAATTTTTCCAATGTTTCTAAAAGTAAGCTTACGTCATGACCATCTATTGGACCGGTATACGTAAAGTTCAAGCATTCAAAAATATTTTCATCCTTTGCAATACCCTTTTTAACATTGGTAAGATATTTTTTTAAGGCACCTACACTAGGGTCTATACCAATAGCATTATCATTTAAAATAACTAGTAGGTTAGCATCTGTTGCTCCTGCATGATTTAATGCTTCAAAGGCCATTCCACTCGCAATTGATGCATCGCCAATTACAGCAATATGTTGTCTGTTGAAATTGTTTTGTAGATTAGAGGCAATGGCCATTCCCAAAATGGCAGAAATAGAAGTAGAACTATGACCCGTTCCAAAAACATCATATACACTTTCACTACGTTTTGGAAATCCACTAATACCATTTAATTGCCGGTTGGTTTCAAAAACTTCTTTTCTTCCAGTAAGTATTTTATGGCCATAGGCTTGATGACCTACATCCCAAATTAGTTTGTCTTCTGGGGTGTTAAAAACATAATGTAAAGCAATGGTAAGCTCTACAACTCCAAGACTAGCACCTAAATGCCCTTCTTTAGTAGCCACAATATCAATTATAAAATCGCGTAATTCTTGAGCGAGTTGTGGTAGTTGATCTTGAGTGAGCTTTTTAAGGTCAACAGGAGAATTAATATGTTCTAACAGCGTACTCTGCATAAATTAAAATATTGGCAAAAGTACTTATTTTAGCAATTGAATTTGGGATGTGTGGAAGGTGTTTTAAAGTTTGTTAATTCATACCTAAAATATGGCGATAAATTTTAAAACTAAAACAAGAATAAAAGCAAACAAATATTGCTAGGTTTTAATATTTTTGGAATATGATAATACCTTATGACGATACTTATTTTATGAAAAAAGCGCTACAAGAAGCTGAAGCAGCCTTTGAAAAAGGTGAAGTGCCCATTGGTGCTGTCATTGTTGTCAAAGATCGGATTATTGCTAGAGCACATAATTTAACGGAACAATTGAATGATGTAACTGCTCATGCTGAAATGCAAGCAATAACTGCTGCGGCAAATTTTTTAGGAGGAAAATATCTTAAAGATTGTACCCTTTATGTGACCCTAGAACCGTGTCAAATGTGTGCGGGAGCCTTATATTGGAGTCAAATATCAAGAGTAGTATTTGGAGCAAAAGATGCTGATCGTGGTTGCAGTGCTATGGGTACAACATTGCATCCAAAAACTAAAATCATTGGTGGGATTTTAGAAAAAGAAACTGCTGATATTTTAAAACGTTTTTTTATTCAAAAACGTAATTTGAACTAGCCTAATTATTTTTTAGATAAAAACAAAGCAACCCCTAGCATTAGCTAGGGGTTGCTTTGAAAATTAAAAAAATATTTTTCTATCCTATAACCTGCACTTGTGCGGCAACTACACCTTTTCGTCCTTCTTCTTCTTCGTATTCCACTTTATCACCTTCATTGAGTTCTGTTCCGTTTAATGAAGTTGCATGAACAAAAATGTCTTTTCCTGTTGTGTCGTTAGTAATGAATCCATAACCTTTAGATACATTATAAAATTTTACTGTTCCAGTCATTTGAATAAAAATTAAAGTAATTAGTATTACAAATGTATACTATTTTAGTAATTTCTTATAGTATAGGTTCAAAAAAAAGAAAGTCACTTTACTGGTTATCAGTCTTTTCTGATTTTTTTCCTTGCATTTTTCTAATGTTTTCTTCCGTTAGCATATAATCTTTTACTTTTTTGCCTTTACTTTCTTTAAATAAGAAAAGCGGCATTGCAATTAGAAAAATTCCAACCGTACCAAAGCCAATACATTTATGTGCTAAATTAATTTGAGCTTCTTTAATATAAAATCCATAAATAATAGCAGTAACCGATGCAAGAAATATTAGCGTTATGAAATATTTTAGTTTCATTTGAACTTACTTTTTATTTAGTAAAATTAATAAGCTTTCTTCTATAAGCGGTTAAAAGTTTTGATTTAGAGATAAAACCGACGTATACACCATTTTTTATGACTGGAAGATTCCAAGCGCCGCTGTCTTGAAATTTTTGCATTATATCCGTCATTTTATCTTTGTCTAATTCAATTATTTCGGGAGGAGTGTGCATAACATCACTAGCGAAGATCTCATTATATAATTTTTGATTAAACATTATTGATCGAATATCATCTAATAAAATAATGCCGAGTAATGAGTTATTATCTGGATCAATTACAGGAAATATATTTCTACTAGATTTCACAACTGCTTTATGTACGATATCACCTAAAGACATTGTTGAGTGTATAATCGCAAAATTATCTTCAATGACTTTGTCAATATCCATTAATGTTAAGACCGCATGATCTTTATCGTGGGTTATTAACTCTCCTTTTCTACCCAATTCCATATTATAAACAGAATGCGGGTGTACATATTTTGTGATGGAATAAGAAATAGCGGCGGTAATCATTAGTGGAATAAAAAGCTCATAACCCCCAGTTACTTCTGCAATTAAGAAAATTGCTGTCAAAGGGGCGTGAAGTACTCCAGCCATTAAACCGGCCATACCCACTAGTGTAAAATTACTTTCAGATACCTTGATATGAAAAACATTTATATTATTTATTATTTTGGCTACACAGTTTCCTAAAATACTACCCATAAAAAGGGTAGGAGCAAAAATACCTCCAACACCCCCGGCGCCAAAAGTAAGCGCACTTGCAATTATTTTGAATACTACTAGTCCAATTAACAAAAGAATAACCATCCAGACATTTGTAAGATCTAGATTAAAAATATTGTTTTCTAAAACTTTTTCAAGATTACCTTGAACTAGACTGTTTATAACATCAAACCCTTCACCATATAGCGGTGGGATTAAATAAACAAGTAAACCAAGGCCTAAACCACCAATAAGCAAGCGTTTAATAGGTGATTTAATTTTATCAAAAAACTTTTGAATTCTATCATATACTTCTGTAAAATAAATAGAAGTTAAACCAGTAACTAAGCCTAAAATTACAAAAAAGGGAACATCTGATATTTTGAAAACATCTTCAGTTTTAAATGGGAGTAAAACATCATCACCAAAGAAGAAATAAGAAGTTATGATTGCAGAAATTGAAGCCAATAATAAGGGTAACATTGATGCAATTGTTAGGTCTAAGCTAAGAACTTCTATGGCAAAAATTATGGCAGCAATAGGCGCTTTAAAAATTGATGACATTGCTCCGGCAGCGGCACATCCTATCAACAAATTTCTGTTGGTTTGGTTCATATGGAACATTCGGGCAATGTTCGAGCTTATAGCGGCGCCAGTGGCGACTGTTGGCCCTTCTAAGCCAACCGAGCCTCCAAAGCCAACCGTAAGCGGGGCGGTCAAAATGGAGCCAAACATTTGATATTTGCGCATAATGCCTTTATGCTTCGATATGGCAAAAAGTGTAGATGGAATACCATGACTTACTTTGTGACGAATAATATATTTAATAACAAGGTAAACTAAAATAAGTCCAATAATAGGAAAAACAAAATAGAATGCTTGATGGTAATATTTAACTAATTTACCTTCTAATAAATGTTGAAAAAAGTGAGTTAAGTTTTTTAAAACTACAGCGCCTACCCCAGATGTAAATCCGACTAGAACACTTAAAAAGTATATAAATTGTCGTTCTGATATGTGCTTAACTCTCCAAACTAAAAATTTAGTGAACCAAGATTTTTTGATTGCTGCCATTTTATAAAGAATCCCGAAATAGTTCGGGATTATGATTTACGCTTTTAAGTCTAACTTTAGATGTAATTCTTTTAATTGATCATCATCAATAAATGCTGGGGCATCTATCATAACATCTCTTCCACTATTGTTTTTGGGAAAAGCGATAAAATCTCGTATTGTTTCTTGTCCTCCTAGAATAGAAACTAATCTATCCAATCCAAAAGCTAAGCCACCATGTGGAGGAGCTCCGTATTGAAAAGCATCCATCAAAAATCCGAATTGTGCTTTTGCCTCTTCAGGTGTAAAGCCTAAATGCTTGAACATTGTTGCCTGCATTTCTTTATCATGAATACGAATCGATCCACCGCCAATTTCATTTCCATTGAGCACTAAATCATAAGCATTCGCTTTTACAGCTCCTGGATCAGAATCTAATAATTGTAATTGACCTGGTTTTGGAGAAGTAAAAGGATGATGCATTGCATGGTAATGACCAGTTTCCTCATCCAATTCCAACAGCGGGAAGTCGATGACCCATAATGGAGCAAATTCTTCTGGATTTCTTAGCCCAAGACGTTCTGCTAGTTTCATTCTTAATGCACTTAATTGAGTTCTAGTTTTATTAGCATCACCCGATAATATACATATTAAATCTCCAGGCTTAGCATTGGTGACTTGTGCCCAATTAGCTAAGTCTTTTTGATCATAAAATTTATCAACAGATGATTTGAATGTACCATCTTCATTATACCTTGCATAAACCATTCCTTTGGCACCAACTTGCGGTCTTCTTACCCAGTCAACTAAAGCATCAATTTCTTTTCTAGTATAAGCGGCACCTCCAGGAACAGCAATCCCAACCACCAATTCAGCATCATTAAAAATACTGAAATCTTTATGTTGAGCAACATCATTTAATTCTCCAAACTTCATTGCGAATCGTATATCTGGTTTGTCATTACCATAAGTACGCATAGCATCATCATAAGTCATTCTGGGAAAGTTTTCAATACTTACACCTTTAACTTCTTTTAAAAGATACTTCGTTAGCGCTTCAAAAACATTTAATATGTCTTCTTGTTCTACAAAAGCCATTTCACAATCTATTTGAGTAAATTCTGGCTGTCTATCAGCTCTTAAATCTTCATCTCTAAAACATTTTACGATTTGAAAGTATTTATCCATTCCACCCACCATCAATAACTGTTTAAAAGTTTGTGGAGATTGAGGTAGGGCATAAAATTGTCCTTCATTCATACGGCTAGGAACAACAAAATCTCTCGCTCCTTCTGGAGTTGATTTAATAAGATATGGTGTTTCTATTTCAATAAAACCTTCATCAGAAAGAAATTTACGAACCTCCATAGCAACTTTATGCCTAAAAATAAGATTGTTCTTAACTGGGTTTCTACGAATATCTAAATACCTATATTTCATTCTGATGTCTTCACCACCATCTGTTTTATCTTCAATAGTAAATGGCGGTGTTAAAGCTTTATTTAAAATAGATAGTTCGGTAACTAAAACTTCAATATCCCCAGTAGGAATGTTTGCATTTTTAGAAGTTCTTTCAATAACAGTCCCCTTTACCTGAATAACAAATTCTCTACCTAAAGATCGAGCTTGTTCTATAAGTTCTTTTGAAGTACGCTCTTCATCAAAAATAAGCTGTGTAATGCCATAGCGGTCTCTTAAATCAACCCAGATTACAAAACCTTTATCTCTTACTTTTTGTACCCAACCTGATAATACTACATCTTGATTACAGTGGGATTCTCTTATTTCACCACAATTATGACTTCTATACATGTTTTACATATTTGTAATGGCAAATGTAATAAGTATAGTGTTAAGCTTAAAGAAAATAAAAGTGTATTCTGATTAACAAAATTTTAACAGTATAATTGCCAAATATTTTTTTTTCTTAATTTTAACTTAAATATTTGTTTATTTTTAACTCATATTTTAAATAAAACTCAAACACATGAAACAGAACTCAATTAAAAAATCTCTTTTCTGGTTAGTTTTAATCTTGCCTTTAGCCTTAATGGCACAGTCAGTGGTTAAAGGTACCATAGAAGATTCGAGCTATGGAGGACCTTTAGCAGGTGCGAACGTAGTTGTTAAAGGCACAACTATTGGTGCTATTTCCGATTTTGATGGCAATTATGAGGTAACCATCAATACATTTCCTGCAACCTTAGTTTTTTCTTCTTTAGGGTATGAAACTAAAGAGGTGACTGTTCAAGGGTCAACAACATTAAATATTTCATTAGGAGAGTCTGCTACTGGCCTTGATGAAATTGTTGTTTCGGGATTAGCTACCTCAATCAAGAGAACGAACTTAGCAAATGCCGTGGCTACTGTATCTGCATCAGAATTAACAGGTACAACACCTCCAAAAACATTGGATGGTGCTTTGGCTGGGAAATTCACTGGTGCTGTAGTAAGTGCAAATTCAGGGGCTCCAGGAGGAGGAATGTCGATAAAGTTTAGAGGGGTAACCTCTATTAATGGGAACTCTCAACCTCTTTATATTATCGATGGTGTCTATTTAGATAATAGTAGTATTTCTTCGGGAGGTTTAAATGCGGTTTCTCAAGCATCAGGTGGAGGAAATGCATCTACTCAAGATAATGCAACGAATAGAATCGCAGATATTAATCCAGATGATATTCAAAATATTGAAATATTAAAAGGTGCTTCTGCAGCTGCTATCTATGGTTCAAGAGGAGCTGCTGGAGTGGTAATTATTACTACTAAAAAAGGTAAGTCTGGTAAGACAAAAGTGAATTTTGCTCAAGGTTTTGGATTTAATGAAGCTATTCGTCTACAAGGTCAAAGAAACTGGAGTACTGCTTTAGCTGAAAGTGAGTTTGGTGAAGGTGCACTTTACTCTGCAGCAGAAGCGGCAGGGACATTACGAGATTATGAAAAAGAGATTTTTGGAGAAAAAGGGCTTATCACTAATACAAGTGTAAGTGCATCTGGAGGCTCTGATAAAACTACGTTCTTTACAGGAATTTCAAGAAATGATGAAAATGGTATTGTAAAGAATACAGGATATAAAAAATCATCTTTTAGATTAAATGTTGATCATAGATTTACAGATAATATTAAACTATCATTGAATACGAATTATATTACTTCAAATGCTGATAGAGGATTTTTTAATAATGATAATACTGGAACAACTTTAGGTGTAGCATTAACTGCAACAAGACCATGGGATTATTTATTACCAGATGAAAATGGAAATTATCCAGATCACCCTAATAATTCATCAAACCCATTACAAACTAGAGACTTGATGACTAATAATGAAAGGGTGAATCGTTTTATTTTAGGAGGTTCTCTGGATATTAACCTATATAGGAATGCTAATTCAAGCTTAAAATTAGTATCAAAAGCGGGGCTTGATGCATATACGCTTGCTGCAACAGTTATTTTTCCAAAAGAGCTGCAGTTTCAAAGACCTGATCAAGGAGGTTTAAATGGTGTTTCTGCGGTTTCTACAACAACTAATAAAAATGCAAACTATTCTGCGTTCCTTGTTCATGATATTAATTTAGAAAACAATTTGTCATTTAATACTCAATTAGGAGCAACCAATGAACAATTTTCTAGAAATATTGTTCGTGTAGTTGCATCAGACTTAATAGCTTCAGAAACCAATGTTGATCAAGGTGCAAACCAAACCGTAACTCAAAATAGATTAGAACAAGAAGATTTTGGATTTTTTGCACAAGAAGCAATCAATTATCAAGATAAATTAATAGGTACTTTTGGTGTTAGAGGTGATAAGTCTACCAATAACGGGGATGTTAATAAAATGTTCTATTATCCAAAAGCATCGCTGGCGGTTAACTTAAATAATTTTGACTTTTGGAATGAAGATAGCTTTTTAAACAGACTTAAGTTAAGAGCTGCCTATGGTGAGGCTGGTACTTTTGCAGTTTTCGGGTCGTTATATACTATTTATGCGAGTACATTAATTGATAGTAATGTAGGTATTGTAGTTCCTTTAACTCGTGGAAATCCTAATATTTCACCAGAAAGACAAAAAGAGCTTGAATTTGGTTTAGACCTAGGGCTTATTGAAAATCGCCTGTCTTTAGAATTTACGATGTATAAGAAAAATGTAGATGATCTTTTGCTTTTAGCAAATACACAGCCATCATCAGGTTTTTCAACAAAATGGGAAAATGCAGGTAAATTAGAAAATAAGGGAGTTGAAATCGCATTGAAGGGTAGTATTGTTCAAAACGAAAATTTTACTTGGGATGCTGGATTAAATTGGTGGAAGAACAAATCAGAAATGGTGCGTATGGATGTGCCAGCATATAATACAGGTGGTTTTGGTACTAGCTTGGGAACCTTTAGAATTGAAGAAGGTAAAAGCGTAACACAAATTGTAGGAAATAATGTGGATGGGGATTTGGTCCAGTTAGGTGATGCTGAACCAGATTTTCAATTGTCCCTTTCTAATAACATCAATTATAAAGATTTTTCATTGTCATTCTTATGGCATTGGAAAAAGGGTGGTGATAACATCAACCTAACCAAATTATTATCCGATTTTGGTGGTACGAGTGCAGATTTTGATGATTTTAATATAGATCCAGATGGACAAATTAGAAATGGAGATTACCGTATCAACAATGGTCTTTTTGCAGGTAACGCAACACCTTTTGTAGAAGATGCATCTTATTTAAGATTAAGAGAAATAGGTTTATACTATAGTGTGCCATCTGCATCATTAACTCAATGGTTTGGAGAGGCAATATCTAGTATCAAAATTGGTTTCTCAGGAAATAATTTAATTAATGTTTTTGATTATAACAGTTATGATCCAGAGGTTTCTAACTTTGGAGGTAATGGGTTATCAACAGGGGTTGAGGTTACCCCATTCCCATCTTCCAAAAGATACATGTTTCACTTATCAGCTCAATTTTAATAACTAAAAAAATAGCAAATGAAAATTTTAAAGCAATATAGCATAATAGTTCTTTTCGTTACTGCTTTGGTAGTTACATCATGTGAACTTGATGGAGGAGAGAGCTTAAATGGAGCTAGTACTTCCTCTATTTCTGATGATCTTTCCAGAGGGGAACTTTCACAAGCAATGTCAGGGGTTCTTTCAGATATGAGAGTTGGTTTAGCTACCCACACCGATGTGCAAAGTATTTTTGGAAGAGAATATTATTATTTCACATCCTCTGATCCAAGATTTGAGGGCGATGTAGTGGTAGGGAATTTAGATAATAATACGTTTTATACAACAACTCCTTGGGGAGCTAGATACGCAACTATAAAAGATATTAATCTTATCTTAGAAGGCTTGGCCAATACAACGGCAGATTTTTCTACAGCTGAAATTGCCGCGACTAAAGGAGTATTAAACACATTAAAAGCTCATGAGCTTTTAATGTTATCGGATAATCAAAATGACAATGGTATTCGAATTGATGTTGCGGACCCGGATAATTTAGGAGACTTTGCAGATAGAAGTGTTGCTCTAACTCAAATATCAGAAATTTTGACTGGTGCTGCTATAGATTTGGCTGCTGGAGGTGCAGAATTGCCATTTAATTTAACAGCTGGTTATACTGGTTTTGATACACCTGCAGGTTTTTTAAAGTTTAATAAAGCCATTCATGCACGAGTGGAAATGTATAGAGGCAATTCTGCAGCGGTTTTGACTTTGTTAGGGGATTCTTTTTTAGATTTATCTACGGATGATTTAAATGCTGGTATATATCATACATTTTCTTTAAGTGGAGCCGATCTATCCAACCCTTTATTTATAGCACCAAATCAAGAGGCTAATGTTAGAGTTGCTCACTCAGGCTTTACAGCTGATGCAGAAAGTAGTGATACGAGATTAAATAAAGTTTTATTAAGAACAACCCCAAGAGAAGCTTCAGGATTGGTTGGAGATTATGATGTAGCACTTTACAGTTCAAATACTGATAATATTCCAGTTATCAGAAATGAAGAGTTGATTCTGCTTTATGCCGAAGCTAATATAACTTCTAGTCCTGTTACTGCTGTTTCAGCATTGAATATTGTAAGAGAAGCTGCGGGATTATTACCTTATACAGGAGCCACAACACCAGAAGCGCTAGAAGATGAATTATTAAAACAAAGAAGGTATTCTCTTTTTGGTGAAGCACATAGATGGATTGATATGAGAAGATTTGGCAGATTAGCTGAATTGCCTAATGATAGAGCAACAGATAATGTACCAAGTGCAGTGCCTGTTCCTGCAAACGAAAATTAAAATTAAAACTTTCTAAATTCTTAAAACATCTGCGGATATTTTTCTGTAGATGTTTTTTGTTTTAGGCCGAGATTCAGTGAATTGTGGTTCTAATGTAAATTTAATGTTAACTAAAGGTTAGTTAATTGTGTTTTTAAGATAAAATATTTGTATATTTGTTACGTTAATGTAAATAAAGAAGTCCATTTTTAAAATATAATCATAATGAAAGCAATCACATTTTTTTTAGCACTATTCTTAACAGTAGCAATATCTGCGCAAGACAAAGCACCAACTTTTACGAAAGATGGTAATAAAGTAATAGCCACCTATTTTCATGATAATGGAGTCATTGCTCAAACTGGAGAATTTTTAAAAGGAAAACTTCATGGAGAATGGAATATGTTTGATGAAGCTGGTCAAAAAATTGCAAGTGGAGAATATTTAAATGGGAAGAAAACTGGCAAATGGTTTTTCTGGAAAGGTGAAGAATTAAAAGAAGTTGATTTTGAAGATAGTAGAATAGTTAGTGTTATCCAACGAGATGCTAAAGGTGCTATTGTTGCAAATTAATTACGACTTTAAAACATAAAAAAACCCGATGAGCAATCATCGGGTTTTTTTATGTTTAACAATAATGCTAGTGCAACTTTGAGTGGTTCTAAAGACTCTTTTAGAGCATTTAAGACGTCATTGTTATGGGTATCAAAGCCTATTACGGATATAAGAAAACCCATCAAAACATTTTTTTGATGGGTTTTCTATGATAAAATCGCAATGCTAAATTACAACCTTTCTTCTAATACAAGAGTTTCTTGTTTATCTGAGAATTTGGTTCGTAACCACATTTTGAATTTCATAACTAAGAAAAACAAAACAGGAACAAGAATTAGCGTTAGGAAAGTGGCTATAAGGAGTCCATAAATTACAGTCCATGCTAAAGGCCCCCAAAAGACAACATTGTCACCACCCATATAAATATTAGGATTGAAATCTGCAAAAAGGGTAAAGAAGTTAATATTTAGTCCTATTGCTAGAGGAATTAAACCAAGTATTGTGGTAATTGCTGTTAAAAGCACAGGTCTTAAACGAGCTTTACCTGCTTTTACAATACTTTCATATAGATCTTCAGTAACAAGGTATTCAGTTTCGTCTAAATCTAAATCGTTCTTTTTTCTGTCTATTAACAACTGTGCATAATCTAGAAGTACCACCCCGTTATTCACAACAATTCCTGCGAGCGAAATAATGCCGACCATAGTCATCATAATAACAAATGCACTACCCGAAATAACAATACCTCCAAATACACCTATAAAACTTAAAAAGATAGCCATCATAATAATGGTTGGCTTCGAAATGGAGTTAAACTGAAAGATTAAGATAAAAAATATTAATCCTAGACCAGTAAAGAAAGCACCCATCAAAAAGGCCATTTGTTTGTTTTGCTCTTCAATTTGACCTGTATAATCTATTTTTATATTTTCAGGTAAATCCTCATAGCTTTTCATCTCATTTTGAATTTGAGCTACAATAGCACTTGCATCTGTAAAGCCCGGAGCCAATGCAGAATAAACGGTTACAACTCGCTTAGTGTCTTTATGTTTTATGGCACTGAATCCAGAATTATTGCTATGTTTTGCAACAGTTGAAAGTGGAATATCTTTAATTTTTCCGGTGTTATCCCTGAACGTAATATTTTGGTTAAATAAAGCACTTGTATTGTAGCGCATGTCTTTATTGAAACGTACGTAAATATCAAAATCATCACCATCTTCTTTAAAGATTCCTGCTTTAGAACCAAAAATAGAATTTCGGAGTTGTTGTCCAACTTGAGAAGAGCTAACACCTAATTCTCCTGCTTTTTGTCTATCAACGACAACACGCATTGTTGGTTTATCTTTATTTACATCAATCTTTAATTCATCAATACCTGCAACGTTTTTAGTGTTTAGGAATTCCCGCATTTTTTCTGCGGTATTAATTAATTCGTTGTAATCGTCACCTTGAATTTCAATATTAATTGGAGCTCCGGCTGGAGGTCCATTAGCATCTTTTTCAACAGATATTAATACTCCAGGGTAAATACCTACCAATGCTTTTTGTACTTTTTGACGTAATAATTCACTGTCTTCACCGCGACGATACTTATATTCTCGCATTGACGCAGTAATTTTTGCTTTATGAGGCATTTCTGCTGAAGAACCACCATCTGTTTGAGGGTTACCAGCACCTTCACCTACTTGTGAAACCGCACTTTCAACTAAGAAGTTATAGGCACCATCTTTATACTGGTTTTCATCCAGTACTTTGTAAACATGATTTTCTATTTCTTTGGTTATAGCATTCGTTTTTTCGATATCGGTACCTTGTGGATATTCGATATATACTATAATTTGATTTGGCTTATTATCTGGGAAAAACTCTACTTTAGTACGTTGCGTAGCTAGAGATGCCCCAAAAGCTACAAATGAAAGTATTAACACAACAAAAGTACCAATAGAGAGTATATAGGGCATTTTGCCAGAAAGCGCTCCACGCAATTGCTTTTCATACCAATTTTCTAGTTTTACCAATGATTTTGATTGAAAATTGTTGGCCCATTTTCTGATGAACCATCGATAGGCCCAAAGCATTATTGCTGTAAAGATCATAACGGAACCTAAAGCTCTATATGCTCCACCGAAAATCATGATCAGCACGCCAATCACTGAAATTATTATTGTTGTTCGAATAATTTGTTTTAAAGGCATATCCTTATCTTCAATAGTCATAAACTGGGATACCAAAACGGAATTGAAAAATATGGCAACAAATAATGATGATCCTAATACTACCGATAATGTAATTGGTAAAATCTTCATGAATTCTCCCATTATACCAGGCCATAATCCTAAAGGAATAAAAGCAGCAACCGTAGTGGCAGTTGAGATGATAATGGGGAAAGCAATTTCTCCAATACCTTTTTTTGCAGCCTCTATTCTACTCATTCCTTCATCTTCCATTAGGCGATAAACGTTTTCAACCACAACAATTCCGTTGTCTACTAACATTCCAAGACCCATAATAAGTCCAAACAATACCATAGTGTTCAAACTTTGGCCTAGCAGACTCAATATCATAAGAGACATAAACATAGACATCGGGATTGCGAATCCAACAAACAAAGCATTTTTAAAACCTAGGAAGAACATCAAGACAGTTACCACTAAAATAACACCAAATATGATGTTGTTTACTAGATCATCTACCTGGCCAATAGTTACTGATGATTGATCATTAGCGATAGTGACTTTTAAATCTGTTGGGAACGTGTTTTTTATGGCATCATCAACAATAATACGAATTTGCTCTACTGCAGCAACCATGTTTTTCCCTGCTCGTTTTTTAACATCAAGCATTACAACAGGCTTTCCAAACTCTCTTGCATAGGTGGTTCTGTCTTCTTCTTTAAATCGAACAGTAGCTACATCTTTAAGATAAATTGCATTACCATCTTCTGCTTTTACAACAAAATTTTCTAATTCTGAAGGGTTCTCTATTTCTCCTAAAATTCGAATTGTACGTCTTTGACCACTAGCAATTAAATTTCCGGCCGACATGGTTACGTTTCCACTATTAATGGCACTAATGATATCATTAAAAGTAACTTGAGCGGCCATCATTTGATAGATGTCTACAGCGACTTCAACTTCTTTATCTTGAGCACCACGAATATCTACCTTTTTGATTTCTAATAGATTTTCGATTTCATCTTGTAGGTATTCACCATATTCTTTCAATTTTTCAATAGGATAATCACCAGTGATATTGATGTTCAAAATTGGCATTTCTTCAGATAAGCTTAGCTCAAAAACATCCGGTTCTACTTTAGCGCCATTAAATGTAGGCCAATCTTCACTCGAAGTTTCTGTATCTATTTCATCTTTAACTTTTTGTTTCGCCTGCTCAACAGTAATGTTTTCATCAAACTCAACGATTAACATTCCGTAATCTTCTTGTGAAGTTGAGGTGATTTCTACTACATTACTTACCGTTTTTAGTTTATCCTCAAGCGGATCGATAATTAGCTTTTCTATATCTTCCGCAGTATTCCCTGGAAATACAGAACTTACATATATTTTTGTTTCATTTACTTCCGGAAAATTCTCCCTTGGCATGCTGAAAAAAGCGGCAATACCAAGGTAAAAAATCACGGCAATAAGCACATACATTGTTGTTTTGTTATTTATCGCCCATGATGATAAACCAAACTCTTTGTCGACTTGTTTTTTCTTTTTAGTCATTTCTTTTTTGGTTTAAAGGTTAATTACTTTAACGGTTTGACCATCTTCAACACTTCGTGCACCTTCGTTGATAATCTCTGCACCATTAGCGATACCTTCTAGCACTTCAATAACATCGCCTTGGGTTCTACCAGTTTTAATAATAACCTTCTTAGCAACACCTTCATCATTATTGTTTTTATCATTAACTAGATAAATATATTGCTCACCATCCGCATTTTCTGATATAATACTCTGCGGTATTAAAAGTGCGTTTTCGTTTGTATAATCATTAATTTTTAGTCTTGCTGTTAAGTTTGGCTTAATGGCATCTTCTTTGTTTGGAACCGCAACTTCCACTTTAAAGGTTCTGTTTGCAGGATTAATAACATCACCTGTCTGGCGAATTTTTGCGGTTATGGTTTTTCCTAAAACAGGAAACTCAACCTCCACATTTTTACCATTGGTAACATTGGTTATGTAGCTTTCGGGCACATCTGTTTCAATGTACATGTTGTCTAAATTCACAATGCGCATCAATTGAGTTTGACCTGCAGCTACTACACTTCCTTGTTCGGTGATAACATCATCTATGGTGCCCGAAAAAGGAGCTCTAATAACTGTTTTTGCTATTTGTTGCTGTAATTGAGCAACTGCTCTTGATTGTCCGTCATAAGAAGATTTTGCTTGCAAATACTGAATTTCGCTGCCAATGTTCTGATCCCATAAGCGTTGCTGACGTTCAAATGTTGTTTTTGCTAAGTCAGACTGTATTTGTAATTGCGCTAATTGTTGACTTAAGCCACCATCATCAATCTTACCTAATATTTGTCCTTTACTCACACGTTGACCCTCTTTAACATATACATTTGTTAATATACCATTGTATTCTGGGGTGATTACAAGCAAGTTTTTCGTAGTCACATTCCCTTGTAATTCAAGAAAATGATTGAAAACCTCTTGTTTAGCAGTAAAAGTTGTTATCAGAGGTATTTTTTTTAAGGTATCGTATTGCGATAACGCTTCATCAAGTTGTTTGATTTGTTCATGAAGTGTTTGTTGTTCTGCTACCAGATCAGAACGTTTTGTTCTAATAGTTTCAGTATTGGCAGTAGCTATTACTTCTTCTACTGTTTTTGTTTTTTCTCCACCACATGATAAAAGTAGTAATGAGAGCGAGAGAACTAAATATATATTTTTCATTTTAAAAGTTTTAGTAGTTGATTTTATTGCTGTGGTTGCTATCTTAGTTATTAAGTACTGTTTCAAGTTCTGTTTTCGTATTGATTACATCTACCATAGATTGTAAGTAGGTGTTTTGTGCGTCATATAATTGCAATTGTGCTTGTCTAAGTTCAAAGCTACTTGCAATACCCTCAGAATATTTGATTTGATTTTTTGTCTCAATGCGTTCAGCAAGAGATAGGTTTTGTTTGTAAGTAGCATATTGTTCAATAGCAAGTATATAATTACTTTTTGCTTGCTCTAACTGAAGTTTTATTTGTTGTTCAGCCTCTGATAATTGTGTTTTTGCTTTTTCAAGGGCTATTTTAGCTCTTTGAGTACTTGCACTTCGTTTTAAAGAACTAAAAATTGGGATGTTTAAATCAAACCCTAAGACAGAAGAGTCGTACCATTCTTGATCGCTATTTAAGAAATTAAATTGATCGCTAAAAGATGAGCTACCATAATTAATAAAGGCATTTAAAGTGGGTAATGCTTTACTTTTTTGAAGTTTCAACTCAAAGTAACGTTGCTCATTTAGGTTTAATGCCAATTTGTAATCCACATTATTTTTGATGTCAAAGTCAGATGCTACTAGGGCTAAATCTGTGTGTTTATGAGCCAAATCATCTAAATTTTCAGTTAATGTAGTTGGAGAATCTGTTGCAATACCCATTGTTAAATTTAGCATTTGAAGCGTAATGACTTTCAAGCGCATTGCATTTTTATGCTGATTTTCTACAGAGGATAGTGTTATTTGTAATTGCTCAACACTTTCTTCATCTCCAAGTCCATTTTCAAATATTTTTCGTGTTTCAAAAAGATTTTTTTCTAATGTTTCTATATTTTTCTCTAAAATCTGAACACTTTCTTCAGCTAAAAGCACATTGCCATAAGCTTGAACTACAGCCTTTTTTACTTCCAATGCTGTTTTTTCTTGGTTATTAGTGCTATAGCTAATAAAAGTTTTTGCAGCCTGAACACCCACAATATATGAACCATCGAAAATTTGTTGTTTTAAAGTTGCAGTTGCACTAGCCTGTTGTTTCTGACCAAAAATTACAGGAATAAAAGTTCCTGGCTCTCCACCCGCTAATTCACCTGGTAATAAAGATACAGGCTGTTTTAGCTGATTTTGATAACTGATGGCACCATTAATCTGAGGTAATCCAGAAGCAATAGTTTCCCATTTTTGTTTTTGAGCATCTATAATATCTCTACTCGCATTAATTGCACTATAATTGTTTTCAAGTGCAAAAGCAATAGCCTCTTCTAAAGTATAGCTATTGGGTTGCTCCTGAGCAAAACCTACACTTAGGTATAAAAGGGCAAGGAATGTTATAAAATTAGTTTTCATTTATTCGTGGTTTGAATTGATAAGTGTGTTTAAAATTTGTCTTCCTTCAGGGGTAACAATACCTCTAAGATGGTATTCAAGAAAATCATCTTGCAATACGCTAGTTGGGAACATTTCTGGTGGAAATAATTTATAATCTTTAATACTAGTCACTCCAGAGAAATATATTCTTGATATAAATTCAATATTTATATTCTGACGGTAAATTCCCATTTCAATACCTTTCTTGATATTATTGACAACACAACCTTCCATCATGTCATATTGTTTATTTTTTATCGTTGAATATACTTTTGGATAATACTTTTGCAACTGATATTGAGGAGAAGATTTTTCATCTTTCAAATGTTGCATTACAAATTTCTTAATCTCTAAAAGTTCTTCAATTGGGTTTTTATTGGTGTCACGTATACAATCTATTCCATTAGAAATGGACCAGAATAAATGCATTGTACATTCTTCTACTAGTTTGGTTTTATTTTCAAAATGGGTATATATTGTTTTCTTTGAAATGCCCATTTCATTAGCCAAATCATCCATTGTAACACTCTTAAAACCTAAGTTTAAGAACATTTCTGTAGCTTTTTCTAATACTTTTTCTTTCATAATAAGCAGCAAATGTAAGTAGGAAACTTTAAAAACCAAAAAAGTTTCCAAAGTATTTACAATTATTTAACATAAGCCTACTTGTAAAAAATGTATTTCGTAGGGTCGTTGCACTAGGATGAAATATTCCAAGGTTTAATGTATTTTTGAAAAAAAATTGCAGAATGCAACCAATTGAAGTCTATCGGACAGAATTTATTACCTATTTAGAGGATAAGATTAAAGTAAAGCAACCTATTAATCTTTATGAGCCTATGGCCTATATATTAGCATTAGGGGGTAAAAGACTTAGACCAGTTTTAACATTAATGACCGCCGAAATTTTTGGTGCCGATTATAGAAAAGCTTTGGATGCTGCACTTGCAATTGAAGTTTTTCATAATTTTTCATTAGTACATGATGATATTATGGATGATGCTCCACTACGAAGAGGAAAAGCAACAGTTCATGAAAAATGGGATGTAAATACGGGTATTCTTTCCGGAGATGCTATGCTTATTAATGCATATCAATTGTTTGAAAATTATGAAGGCGAGGTATTTAGAAGTTTGGCTCAATTGTTTAGTAAAACAGCTATAGAAGTTTGTGAGGGGCAACAGTATGATGTGGATTTTGAGACTCGTGATGATGTTACCATTCCAGAGTATTTAAAAATGATTGAGTATAAGACAGCGGTTTTGGTTGGGGCAGCTATGAAAATGGGAGCGATAATCGCAAATACGTCAAAGAAGGCTCAAGATCATATTTATGAATTTGGAAGAAATTTAGGTATTGCTTTTCAGCTTCAAGATGATTATTTAGATGCTTTCGGAAACCCTAAGACTTTTGGAAAACAGGTTGGCGGTGATATTATTGAAAATAAAAAAACATTCTTATACTTAAAGTCTTTAGAATTTTCAAACCAAATAGAAGCAAAAGAGCTAGAACATTTATTTTCTATTCATCCAAAAGATCCTACGGACAAAATTGCAACAGTAAAAAGTATTTTTTTGGAGAGTGGTGCTGCCCAAAGAACGAAAGAGGAAATTGAGCTATTCACACAAAAGGCTTTTGATGTTTTAGCCAAACTAGAAATTTCAGAAGATAAAAAGTGGATGCTCAGAAAATTTGGAGAAAGTTTAATGCAGCGTGAGGTTTAGGTTGTTCTAATTACAACAAACGCCTAATCAGCGCTTTTATAAATGGAAGGGGAGATAGACTACTTATAAATTGAACATCTTCCCATAAATTAGTTTCTTCATCTAAAAATTTAAAGATGAGTTGCGGCTTTCTGTTTTTAAATAATGATTCAAAAATAGAATGCCCTAATTCATTATTCTTAAAAAGAATATCTAAAAGCAACAAATCATAAAACCAAAACTTATTTTTTTTACGGAATGAAGTTAACGGTTTTTCACGTTTTAAATGATCAACTAAAGTAGTTACCTTTTTGCTAGTATTCTTAAAAGTATATCCAGTGCTCGGCTTAGACCATCCACCAGCCGTACCAATATATAACATTGAATCCGTATTTTTTTTTGAAAAATCATAGCAAGTCATTGGAATACGTCCTCTTTCTTTTTCTAGAATGGTATACTTTAAAACATTTAGATTTTTACTTAAATAGGTTCTTATGGCCTCTTCATAGGCTTCTTTTTCGAGCAATTTTTCTGAGAACAGGGTATACTCTACTAGAGCTTCAGTTTTAGAAGTTGGCAACACATACATAAACCGTGTATTGCCTTGCTGTGGTATTGAAAAATCCATAAAAGTAGGTACTCCCTCATCAAATACGGGGATATCAGTTTTTATAAACCATCCAATAAAATGTTGTTGTAAAACAGGATATCTTTTTTGTTGTAGCGGTTCTTTGTAATTATAAATACTATTAAATATTATTGCACCTTTATAGCTTTTTGATGTTGTTGTTACAAGAATTTCATTTTCAACTTCGGTTATGTTTAGTACCTCTTCTTGAAGAAAAGTAATATTTGGGTATTTTGATATTCGCTCTAAATAAGAAATATAAAAGTCTAAACCACGAACCATTTTATAGAAATATGGTGCGATAGTATAATTTTTGTTCATCTGGTTTCCTGCAAAACGGATTTGTGACCATTTTTTATGAAGAATAGATTCAAAATCTCCATCACCTTTTTCCCAAAAGCACCAAGTACGGTCATTACTTTTTTTGGCATCTTTTTCTAAAAGCAATATAGATTTATCGTTAAAAAACGGATCCTTACCCAAAGCATCAGCGAGCATTAAACCAGCAGCACCAGCACCAACTATTATATAATCATAACTAGTCATTAATCTATAAAATAGGGTACCTGATAACTTGTTATTATCGGAATGTTTACACTTTCTTTGATTTGTTCGATTTTTTCTACTACCGCAATAATTTCTATTGCAATATGTATCCCATAAAGATTGTCTGGATTACGGATTCCTAAATAACCTTTTTCATTGCTAGAAATTTTCACGATGCCCGATTTAAAATTCTCTCTAGAACCGTCTAAGCTGGATGAGAATTCCTCTTTTTCTTTAAATAATTCTGCATTTGCATCATCATTTATCACATAAATATCACAAATATTAGCTCCTGGTGGTGGACTAAGATTACTTACTGCACCTTGAATAGACTCATCTTCTTTTAGAAATTTAGTAATTTGTGAAGCAAAATTAAAGGAAGAAAGGGTGTTATTGATGTCTTTCTCTTCTCTTGATGCACTGAAAACATAGTACCACTCTTTTGTATTATCCGGTAGGTTCACGGGGACGATAATTCTATTTTTACCCCCTTTTAATAAAGCGTTTGATGTGCTGTTTAAGTAAAATTTTTCATTTTGAACCGTAACCGTTTCCAGTGAGATTTTATCTGTTAATTGTTCCGTTTCAAAACCGTATGTCGTGTCTTTTTGTACTCTAAAGCCAATTTGAGGTTTTTTCTTTCGATTAGAGGCAACAGTATAACTAACGATGTAATCAACATTTTTTGAATTGTCATTCCTCAGGACTAATTTATAGATGCCATTATTTGTTGAAATTATGGTTTTGTCAAAACTCTTTACATTCTCGTTTTTAACTAACAACTTACTCGGGTATTCATAAAACAAAACTGAGTTGTTTTTGGCTCTCTTGGTATTATGAAGATTCATTTGAAAATGTATAACATCTTCTTGGTATGCGGGAATGAAAAATTCTTTCTCTTCATTAGGGCTAAGACTTACAATTTCTTTAATTGTAGATTGCCCTTGAAGATGTATAAATGCCAAAAAGATAATCAGGTAGAATGTAGGTTTCATCTCTTAATATTTATTGTTTTATAATTGTCAGACGAAATCGCCAGGCATCATTTTATATGGTGTAAAACCAATTGATTGGACTTATTTTATATCATCTATTTTTTCAAAGATACCAATTTAAACTATCGCTATTGTTTTGCCAAAAAACTACATTAATCTAGACGATATCTTAATCCTAAAAAACCTCTTATGCCTTGGTTTGGGCCATATACATATGTTGGATCAAAAGTAAGACCATAAGGATTATCAGCGGTGGCAACGGCAGTGCCATTAGTATCAAAAGTTACGTTTTTATCAAAAGGGTCATTAGCACGTGCTATAATAAAAGGGTTTCCGCGATTAGGAGTCCAGTTTAATAGGTTTTTTACACCACCATAAATTTCAATATTTTCAAAACCTTTATAGGTAAATTGTATGTTTTGGATGCTCCATGTTGGTGAGAATTCTTTTCTTGGATCATTCTCCCCTAATAAAGGCAAACGCATCGGACCATATATATTACCCGTGTAGTCGATACTTAAGTTTATTGAATTTAGCGGGTAAGAGATATTCCATGTCCCAGAATATTTTTCAGTTAGGATCTGTTTTTTTGTAATACCATTTTCAGTATTGCTTACGTTTTGAAAAGTAGCACCAATATTTGCTTGTAATCCATTTGGGAAAGCAAAATCTAGATTTCCACTGATGCCTTTTGCAACCGATTTTCCATTGAGGTTATCATAAATTATTTGATTTGGATGGGTATCATAATCAGGAATAATAGCATTACTAAAATGAGTGTAGAATCCTGAAAAATCAACCCCTACAAAAAGGCCATTTGCACTATAAATCTTTTTTAAATAATTGATATTGATGTTAAAAGATTTTTCGGGCTTTAATTCTTCTGCTATTATAACATCTCTAGAACCTGTTAAAGCAGCATGCTCTTCGGTAAAGAGATTTACGACACGAAAGCCTGTTCCTAAGTTTATACGCACAATATCATTATCAGTTATTTTCCATCGGTATGCTGTTCTTGGAGTTATAATAGACCCATGCCTGTTGTCATAATCATAGCGCATACCTACTAAAAGTGAGTGGTTTTTTGAAAACGAAATTTCATCTTGTATGAAAACACTAGGGATAACGACTTCATCAGGTTTGTTTTCGCCTAGGTTAGAAGTGGCTGGTGTATTGTCATCATAATAATTATATCGGAGAGCTGTACCAAGTAAAATGTCATGCTTTTGTTTTGTAATATCCCAGGTTAATTGTGAAAAACCAATACGTTGTTTTGCTAAAAAAGCAATAGCTCCATAAACCGAGTTTTGATCATGATCGGTATAGGATAGAGAAAGTATCATTTTTTCTTTAATTGGGAGTTGATATTTGCCTAAAACCTCAAATCTACGCGTATAAATACTTTCACCATAAATGGAATCACCACCGCGAAATTCAGGGGTCCATTGTAACTCACCTCCCCATCGATCTTCATAAAAAAAACGCCCTGCGATTGATAAAGCACGATCCTTAATTCGTTGAAAATTCCACTTTTGAAATATGGATATGCGATTTTGTAATGTTAAATCGGTAAAATTATCCTTGTTGTTATCGATGGAATTATTAAAATTAAAATAATTTAAACCAACAAGAACATTAGTTTTCTTGCCTACACTCATCTTTGCTCCTACATCTAAATTATATTCACCCCACCCTGTTGCGAAACCATCTATAGCCAGTTTAGGGGCATTTAAACTGTTTTTTGTAATGATGTTTATCAAACCACCGACAGCTTCGCTCCCATACAAACTAGAAGCTGGACCTTTGATTATTTCTATTTGACTAATTAAAGCGTTTGGAATTCCTGATAATCCATAAACTGTACTTAATCCACTCACAATAGGCATTCCATCAATTAAAACTAAAGTATAAGGACCTTCTAAGCCATTAATATGAATGTCACCAGTATTACAAACATTGCAGTTAATTTGTGGGCGTACGCCATTTACATTCTGTAAAGCTTCAAAAATATTGGCTGTTGGATTTTTCTTTAAAAACGTGGGACTATAAACTTCAACAGGCACAGGGCTTTCAGATCTCCTCACCGCTTTTAGGGTGCCAGTGACAACCATTTCTTCTAATTGTTCAGAAGTTTCTTTAAGATTAATTAAAATGTTTTGTGAATTATTTTCGGTTATAGTTATCGATTTTGATTCGTAACCAATTGCAGAAATAATTAATGTACAGGAACCAGGTTTGTTTTTTTCGATCTTAAAATTTCCATTTTCACCCGTTGAAGTACCAATAGTTGTGCCGACTATTAAAATATTTGCAAAAGCAATAGGTGTACCATTGCCATTGACGGTACCTGTAATTTTTGATTCTTGGGCACTTGCAATGTTTATTATGAAGAATAGCAGGATGAATATGAAAATTTTTAAGGGACGATTTTTCATGTGGTAATTTGTCTAAAATAAAATTTAGACAAATCTAAAAATATGTTTTTACATATAAAAATGTATTTTTGTATAAATATTTTTTGATGACACATTCTGAGGAGGATTATTTAAAAACGATTTTTCATTTGGAAGCAGCTGAAAATGACACGGTTTCAACTAATGCCATTGCAGAACAGATGGAGACAAAACCATCTTCTGTAACGGATATGATTCGCAAGCTTTCTGAAAAAGGATTTGTTTCTTATAAAAAGTATCAAGGGGTTAGTTTAACGGATTTGGGTACCGAAAAAGCCCTGAATGTTGTTCGCAAGCATCGTTTGTGGGAAGTGTTTTTGGTAGAAAAGTTAGATTTTTCATGGGATGAAGTACATGAAATTGCGGAGCAGTTGGAGCATATTAAAAGCGAAAAACTGACAGACAGTTTAGATAAACATCTAGGTTTTCCAAAGTTTGATCCCCACGGTGATCCGATTCCCTCGAAAAACGGAGTCTTTGTAAAAACTACAAAAAGATTGTTAAATGAGGTTGAACTTAACAAAGCAGGAATTTGTGTTGGCGTAAAAGATTCTTCAGCTCCTTTTCTTAAATTTTTAGATAAGCATGGTATTGCTTTAGGAGACAAGATTATTGTACTTGATAAAGAGGATTTTGATGGATCGTTACAGATTAAAATAAATGGAAAAATAATCCTTATCTCACATCAAATTGCTTCAAACCTTTATGTAAAATGCGAGTAATGATTTGTTATTTTATGTAGATTACAATGAAAGATAATTCTAATCATAATAAAAGGTCATTAGAAGAGGTTCACGAGTCTGTATCAGTAGCTCAAAATACTTCGGTCTGGAAAAAAATTGCTGCTTTTTTTGGTCCAGCATACTTGATTAGTGTTGGTTATATGGATCCAGGTAACTGGGCCACAGATTTAGCAGGGGGTAGCCAATTTGGGTATCAATTGTTATGGGTGTTGTTAATGTCAAATATTATGGCATTATTATTACAGAGTTTAAGTGCAAGGTTAGGTATAGTACAAGGAAAAGACTTAGCTCAGGCCTCTAGAGAAACCTATTCTAAACCTATTAATTTTATCCTCTATATTTTCGCTGAAATTGCAATTGCAGCCTGTGATTTAGCGGAGGTTATAGGAATGGCTATAGGACTCCAATTATTATTTGACATCCCCTTAGTTTGGGGTGTTTGTATTACTGTATTAGACACCTTCTTATTACTTTTCCTGATCAATAAGGGCATCAGAAAAATGGAAGCGTTTATCATTTCTCTAATAGCAATTATTGGGTCTTCTTTTTTTATTGAAATGCTATTTGCAAAACCCAATGTTGGAGAAATGGTGGTTGGTCTTATTCCTACAATACCAAATAATGCAGCATTATATATAGCTATTGGAATTATTGGGGCAACCGTAATGCCACACAATTTATATTTACACTCTTCTTTAGTACAAACAAGGAAATTTGACAAGACTAAAAAAGGAATAAAGCAGGCTATTAAATACAATTTTATAGATTCTACGATAGCCTTAAATTTAGCGTTTTTTGTAAACGCGGCGATTTTGATATTGGCAGCAGCTACATTTTATGAAAATGGAATGTTTCAGGTTGCGGAAATTCAAGATGCACATCAGTTGCTAGAACCATTATTAGGTTCTAAATGGGCGGCAATCTTATTTGCATTAGCACTGATCGCCGCAGGTCAAAGTAGCACCATTACCGGAACATTGGCTGGACAAATTGTAATGGAAGGTTATTTGAACTTAAGAGTACAGCCTTGGGTAAGGCGAATTATAACCCGCGTTATAGCTATAGTTCCTGCTCTAGTAACTGTTGTATATTTTGGAGAAAGGGCAACAGGAGAACTTTTAATCTTAAGTCAGGTGGTCTTGAGTTTACAGTTAGGCTTCGCCATTATACCACTCATTCATTTTGTCAGTGATAAACAAAAAATGGGAGATTTTGCAATTGGACCTAGAATTAAGATTGCTTCATGGATTGTAGCATTGGCTATTGTGGCCTTAAATGGTAAATTGGTATTAGATGAAATTAATGGATGGTTAGAAAGCAGTTCTCATCCTATTTATATTTGGCTTTTTGTTGTCCCTATTGCAATTGGTGCCTTATTTTTGCTTTTTTATATTCTATTAAAACCTGTTTTCCAGAAAACAACCAAACACGTAAAACACGTGCCTCATATTGATAAAATCTTTCTGGATCATAACCTAAAGAAAATTACCTATCAGACTATTGTGGTGGCTATTGATTTTTCTAAAATAGACGAAAAATCCATAAAAACAGCTTTGAGTTTAGGGAATAAAGATGCTCAGTATACCTTAATACATGTCGTGGAAACTGCAGGGGCTTTTGTTTATGGCAGCAACACCTATGATTATGAAACTTTGAGCGATCGAAAATATTTAGAAGGTTATCAAAAGAAGTTAGCAGAAATGAATTATAATGTAAGTATTATCTTGGCTTTTGGTAACCCTAAAAAGAAAATAGCAAAAATAGTTAATCAAGGAAATTTTGATCTTTTGGTCATGGGTGCACATGGTCATAAACTATGGAAGGATATTTTGTTGGGAACAACAGTTGATGCTGTAAGGCACAATGTTGATATACCTGTATTAATTGTAAAAGAATAAGAATTAAAATAAGTATTATGGAGCAAATAATTTCATATTTCGAATCAATAGACCCAGTTTTAGCAGCGTTTTACGCTACAATATTCACCTGGGGACTTACCGCACTTGGTGCATCACTAGTCTTTTTATTCAAAACAATGAATCGTGCTGTTTTAGATGGTATGTTGGGTTTTACAGGTGGTGTAATGGTTGCTGCAAGTTTTTGGAGTTTACTAGCTCCTGGAATAGAAATGAGTCCGGGGGAAGGTTTCGTTAAGGTCATTCCTGCTGCAGTTGGGTTTTTTCTGGGTGCACTTTTTTTGTTTGGCCTAGATAAAATTTTACCACATCTACATATTAATTTTAAAGAAAGTGAGAAAGAAGGTATTAAAACACCTTGGCATAAAACAACGCTTTTAACATTGGCAATTACACTTCATAATATCCCAGAAGGTTTAGCGGTTGGAGTCTTATTTGGTGGGGTGGCTGCTGGCTTTGAAGGTGCAAGTATTGGTGGAGCTGTCGCTTTAGCTTTAGGGATAGGTCTTCAAAATTTTCCTGAGGGGTTTGCAGTTGCAATGCCATTACGTAGACAAGGATTAAGTAGAACAAAAAGCTTTATGTATGGGCAAGCCTCAGCATTAGTTGAACCAATAGCTGCGGTAATTGGAGCTTGGGCAGTAATGTCTTTTCAACCAATTTTACCCTATGCGCTATCATTTGCTGCAGGAGCTATGATTTTTGTCGTTGTAGAAGAAGTTATTCCTGAAACACAACAAGATAATCATTCTGATATCGCAGTAATGGGATTCATTGGAGGTTTTATTGTTATGATGGCTCTGGATGTAGGTTTAGGATAGGGGCTAATTATGCTAGATTTTAATGGGAAAACATTTAGCAAGATTTTTTTTGTTAAACATTAGATTAAATTCGAAATTCGCCAAATGCAGAAACTACTTTTAGGACTCCTATTTTTACCTGTTTTTTTGTTTTCTCAATTTACACTTACCGTACATGTAGGAAATGTGAAAACTTCGTCCGGCAATATTAGCATTGCCGTTTATGATAATGAACAAGGTTTTTTAGAATTTGACCATGTATTAAAATCAAATACTGGAAAGGCGAAAAAGGGTATTACAACTGTTGAGTTGTCTGATTTGCCGCAAGGATTATATGCCTTGGCTGTTTTTCATGATGAAAATGAAAATGGTCATTTAGACACTAATTTTTTAGGAATTCCGAAAGAGGCTGTTGGTTTTTCAAATGCTAAGATGAAAACTTTTGGGCCGCCAAGCTATAAAGAATGTTCTTTTTTAGTTGATTCAAATAAAGATTTAACCGTTAATTTTAAATAACAACTATTTTCATAGGAATTTCAAAGTATGCATTCCATTTTTTTTAAAAAATAAACCTACTGAATTTTATTAACCCTAATTTTAGTAAAACTTAAACAGTAATAAGTCAATTTAAAGTATTCTCCTCCATAGGTTAAAAATAAAAAACCATATTTTTCGTTATTCATTTATTACGCATGCCAAGAGAACTAACCATTCTTTTTTTAAATTTTTAGTGACCCCCAATCTTAATTAAAAATTAACCACATGGCAAACAAATTTCCTTTAATTTTAGTTTTCACTATTTTTTTTAACACGATAATATTCGCTCAGAAAAGTGTAGATATAGACGGAAGACTTCAACCATTGTTAACAGATTTTTTCGCACAATGTGATAAGTATGGAATAGCATATAATGAAAAATTGTTTCAACTAAAAACCATCGATATTTTAAATACATTGCCACTAAGTGAAAATGGTTCAGTATTGGGAAAAGTAGTTCGTAATTCAGACGGTGAGATAGAGAGTATTGTTATTAATTGGGTAGCAACTTTAGATAATGAGATATTAAAAATTGTTGCATTTCATGAATTCGCCCATCACTTTTTGGATTATAAACATACTTGTGAAGATTGCAATGAGATTATGGCCGTTCAAAATAAGAGTTATTTTGATGTTGCTCGTGATTGGGAAAATCAAGTAGAGCAATTATTTATAACATCACCAGCATATCTTTCTTCAAGACAAACAACTTCAATGGTATCAATAGAATATGTGAATTAAGATTTTGTGGTTAAACTAACCATTCTTAACAATTATTAAAACTGATGTTATCTTCCTTATATTTGAGTAAAATTAGAAGAAGATGATTCTATTAGTTCAAGTTTTTGGTGCTCTTTACGGGTTACTCGCAGTAGTTTTTGGAGCTTTTGGAGCTCATGCTTTAAAGAAAACTTTTAGTGAAGATCAACTCAAAAGTTTTGAAACAGGTGTGAAATACCAAATGTATCATGCTATAATCCTCCTAGTGATTGGATATAACTTTAACTTTTCTACAGCTATAGAAACCTATATTGCATACAGCTTTATTGTTGGTACTTTTTTATTTTCTTTTAGTATTTATGGGCTTTGTTTATATGCCTCAAAAAATAAAAAAATCAAACTCTTAGGGCTAATTACGCCCATTGGTGGTTTATTTCTAGTAATTGGTTGGGGTCTTTTATTGTATTCATTTGTTCAGAATATTATATAGTCTTTATAAGACAAATCGATAAGTAGCTTTTAAAAGAAAGATATTCTGAGGTTTTTTATCTCCTAAAAGATTGTTTTCTAGCGCTTTAAAAAGTCCCTCGGTAGGGTCGCCACTTTGTGAAAGATCCTGAGACCAAACAAGAAAAATTTCTGACCCAGGTTTATACTCCCATCGTAAAACTAAATTTGATCTAAATTGAGTAAAAGAAAAGTTGGGATTTTCGAAACTATAGTCAGGGGTGTTATCTAAATTTTCGTCAATTGAGTAGGTATCATCAGCGAGTGAAATTTGATTGGTCGAATAGTTCGAAATTCTAGAATTAAAATCTTTTGCTATTGAATTGGTTACTTGCTTAAAATTAGAATACACACCATTTGAAATAAAGGGTTGACCCCAATATTGGATGGTAAGATTTGGATTAATGGTATAATTAAGCCTAAAAGACATACTCAAGGTTTCTTGCTCCACTTCACCATTTACATACCTGGTGTTGCCGTTAAAATTGATGTTTTCAACAAATTGGAGCTTATCATTATTAATACTATAGCCTGGAGAGGCAGAAATGCTTAGCGCGTTGATAGGCTGGTATTTTACTCCAAACTCTATGTTATAATAGCTATATGAATTATCTGTTCCTTTACTTCCAGAATGGAATATACTATATTGAAATTTTTTTCGACCATCTGACTCAACACCATTAAAAAAACCTATTTCTGTTGATTGCTTTAATCTGGGGCCTCCTCTAAGAGCGAAATTTGAGTATTGAATTGGGGCATAGTTAAAGCCAATATTACTAAACCAATTGTTTTTCCAATTTTGCCAAGTATTCGTGTTAAACCGGAGGCTGTTATGGTTGCCTCCAAAATCCCAAACACTCCAGTGGTTATAATTAATACCTACTTTTCTAAACGTATTATCGGGTTTTAATGTTTGATATCCGATCCAAGTATAGTGGCGAATATCATCTGCTTGTCTTTGAAAACCTATATCATTTAATTCAAGTTCTGGTGATCGCCAAGTAGCACCAGTTTCAAATTTCCAATGACCATTACCTATTTTTCCAAGCTGCATATTTCCTCCAGTTCCTGTCAGGGAAGTTCTATTGGGGTCAACTGATAAATAGTCCGCACCTGTACGTTGAAACAAATGGGTTATAGATTCTTGGGTATTTTGGATTGCATTAGCGCTACCCTTCACATGGCTAAACAAAAGATTACCGCCTATATACCAATCTCGTTCATTCCAATTGTGTTTAAAATCAAAACCGCCAGTATACGCAGCTTCATGTAAAAAATCTAATTCTTCAGTAAGATTGTTTCTATTGGTAGCTGTAAAAATTCCTCCTATAAAGGTATTTCGATCATTAAAATCTTTTTGTATTCGGCCAACAAAGTAATTGGTTAATGGTTCTACAAGTTCTTTTCTTTGTTCGCCATTACTATCGATTACTGCATATTTATTTGCAGTCAAACTTTCTAAAACACCAATAGACCATCCTTTTTTTGTTTTGCCACTAAATTTTGCAGCACCTAATATAGCAGTATTTTCAGGTTGATCTACGAATTCGCCATCTTCTAGATTTGGGTATCCTTGGGGGCTTCTTCCTATTCTTCTTGAATAAAACACATTATCGGAACCGAAAGTGTTTCCAGCTTCTGAACGAGAAACTCTATAATCAAAAATGTTCTTGTTTTCTACAAAAAAGGGGCGTTGTTCTTGGAAGAAAATTTGAAAACCATCTAAAGCTATGGCTGATGGATCTGCTTCTACCTGGCCAAAATCAGGATTTATGGTTAAATCTAAAGTCATATCATTTGTGATACCAATTTTAGCATCCAACCCTCCAGTAAACATATGGTCTGTTCCATCTCTAAAGGGGTTTCCAGCTTCGGCCTCATAGGTCTCAAATTTGGCAATGGTATAAGGCTGTATCTCTAGTTGTTTTTGAGGCTCTATATTTAATAAGCCTTTTAATAACCCAAATTCACTTGCCCAACCAGGCGTATCTTGTGGGATGCGCTGCCATACCGAACGTTCTTCTTCTCTAAATAGCTTGCGCATGAATTGAAGCCCCCATATTTGCTCCTTTGATTTCCCAAATTTTAATTGACTTAATGGTATTTTCATTTCAGCGGTCCAACCTAAGTCATCAATATTAGTTTTGGTATACCAAATAGGGTTCCAACTTTCATCAGAATCATTACCGTTATTTGATGAAAATTCATCTCCTTTTACTCCTGCTGCTGTAACTATAAAATTAAAAGAGGTACGCTTGTCGTAGTAACTATCAAAAAAAATGCCGACCCAATCACCCTCAAAACCATCTCGACGGGATAAGCGCTTTATTATTTTATCAGGCTCGTCATCTAAACAACGTACGCCAATATATAAGTAGTTTTCATCATAAAGTATTTTAAATTTTGTCTGATGGTTTGGTGGTGTATTTTCATCAGGGCGTTGTTCTATAAAATCGCTAGCCCATGCTACCATATCCCATGAAGTGTCATTCAATAGGCCATCAATGATGGGAGGTGCATTAGTTAATAAGGGTTTAGTTGTATACGTTTTCTGGGGAACAAGGTTAATTGAATCTTGTGCAAAAGCTACATTTTGAACAGTTAAATATGCAAATAGTATTAGAAGAAGGTCTTTCATACAGTTGGCTCGTTATGTATGAAAGACTTTGAAGATTTTTTATCGTTACATATAGCGCGTTATTTTAAGTTTTTTTTAACTTTTAATTTTCTTCGATAGAGGTGAATTCTCGAATAGCGGCATTAGGTTCGATAATAGTATGCCCTTTCCAAAACTCCGGATTATATCTTGGCATATAGGTGGGTAAAATAGAATTGTCTTCAGTCAAAGAATCAAAATCTGTAATCGAAGTATTTTCTGTATCAAAAACAACAATTTCATACTTACTAGTACTTGTTATTCCAAGATCCATTTTTAGAGAAAGCTCGTTTTGCTTATTTCTACCCTTTACGATTTTATTCTTTTCAATAATTTTTAATGGTCTTTTAACACCGATACTTGTCCCATTTTCTTTTTCAAGATACCTTAAATTGTAGCGATCATTATCACCTTTATAGAAAATCATTTTTCCTTTGGCTAAATATTCATTCATTGAAATACCGAGAAGTTTAAATGTTTTTATAGACTTTACATTTTCATACTCTGCCCGAACTACAGCAAAATCATCGGAATTAACATAAATAGTTCCTTTGTAGTCTGCTGAACCTTTTGGTTCAAATTTCAACACATAAACAGCATCTTGACCTAAGTAAACAAAATCTAATAAGCTAAACTTGTATTTGCGCGATTTTGTAATAAAATTCAGGTCTGTATCATCCATGAAAATTAAATTTTCAAAAACACTTGAAACATCATTCTTTATACCCTTGGCAAAATATTTTTTTCGGTTTTCTTTTCTTTTTTGTTCTTGCTCTAGTTTTTTATTAAGCGCAGCAACATCAGTAGAATCTACAGGCGTTCCAAAAAGATCATCGGATTCAACTTTACTACCAAAAATTCCAGATTTTACTTTGAAATAGGAGGTGGTTTTTACATTGTCTTTAATTATTTTATTGAATTTTTCTTCCAAAGTTTTTACATCTATTTCACTATTTTTATCATAGAGTTCAGAGGCTTTAATCAGATTTATTTTCTGCTTTTCCTTCTCGAAATTTCCATAAAGATCAAAAAGTGTTTCTGTATAGTGTTCATCAGATTTAGGTACAGAAGCAATAAGCTGATCTAAAAATTTGCTATTAAACGCGCTAATAGTTGACTCAAACTTTGAATAGTTTGTTTTGTTTAAATTTTGGTAATTGCGCTCTCTAAAAAATATACGTTTTTTAGTTAGCTCTTTCGTGTAGTTATTGTCTAAATTTTCTTTAACTAAAGCTATGATTTCCTCTGCGGTATATTGTTTGTTAGAGACGATAACGTTATTCAATGCTATAGTTTTCGGGCTTAAATACACAATACTGTCTGTGAATTCATTGAAAGTTTTTCCAAGAGTTTCATAACCTATACATGTTATATATAATGAATCTTTTGGTTTAATTGTCGCATCTATTATTATATTAAATTGTCCTTCTTCATTGGTAATTACTCCTTTATCTGTAGACCATTGTATGGTAGCAAATGGAATTGCTTGTTGCGTAATTGAATCCACTATTTTAGCACTAATTGTTTGTGCATGATTCAATGATATGCAGAAATTTGTAATGATTAAAAATAGAAATGTAGTTTTTTTGCTCATAGAATTATTGGTTTATTTAAGGCAAAACAAATCATAGAATAGCTTGTAATCACTATTTTTTGGATTTTGTTAAGACCTATTTAATACGACTTTAACTGTTCTGAATCGTAGTACTCGTGTTTTGAGATAAAAATTGTCCGTTATCTAATAAGACGAAATAAAGAAGGAAAGAGTTGCCTGTTCTGTAAAAATAAAAACGGATGTCATTAAAATTAGTAAAATAAGAATGTTCTAATGGCAACCACAATCAGTAGATCCACAACCTTTTTGGTTTTGCTTTTTAGAAGAAAAAAACTTTTTGGGTAATAGGTATTTTTTAGTAACATAACCAACTGCAATAGCTAGCGTTAAATACATTAATATGTTTTGTAGGAGTGCCATATTATTTTAATATTTGATATGCAACTAGAGCTACAATATACGCAAAAGCACTCATAAATACTAATTGAGCAATGGGCCATTTCCAAGAATTCGTCTCTCTTTTTACTACCGCTAATGTACTAGCACATTGCATAGCAAAAGCGTAGAAGAGTAAGAGAGATATACCTGACGCAAGATTGAATAATGGTTTTTGAGTTTTTGGATTTATCTCTGCTGCCATTCGGTTAGTAATGGTTTCTTGCTCATCACTCCCAACACTATATATCGTAGCCAATGTTCCGACAAAAACTTCCCGAGCAGCGAATGATGTTAATACAGCAATACCTATTTTCCAGTCATACCCCAAAGGTTCCACAATTGGCGTAATAGCTTTCCCCATATAACCCATATAGGAATTTTCAAGTTTAAAGCTAGCAATCTCTTGACCTTTTGCGTGATCGTATAATTCTGCAAGTTTTGTTTCTAGCGAGTCGTTAATAGCTCTTTGATCTATGATATAAACCTTTTTTAAAATGCTATCATTTAGCGCTTTTTTGTAGGTAATTAATTCACCTTTTATAGCAGCTTCATTAAAGGCTGATAAACCATCAGCGTTAATCTTAGCTTCCATAATTGTATCTGCATTTTTAAATTCATCTGAAATACCATTAGAACCTAAAAACCATAATATTATTGAAATGGCTAGAATAATTTTACCGGCTCCAAAAACAAAACTTTTGGTTTTTTCTAGAACAGTATAAGCTACATTTTTTAATAATGGCAGTTTGTAATTTGGCATTTCTATCACAAAAAAAGATTTGCTTTTGATTTTTAAAATCTTGTTCAAGATCATCGCTGACACAATAGCAGCTAAAAAACCAATTAAATAGAGTAACATTAGTGTTAATGCTTGATAGCTAAGACCAAAAAATCGGCCTTCTGGAATTACTAAGGCAATAATAATTAGGTAAACAGGTAACCTTGCCGAGCAGGTGGTAAACGGTGTTACCAGTATTGTAATTAAACGTTCTTTCCAGTTTTCTATGGTTCGAGTAGCCATAATCGCCGGGATAGCACAAGCTGTTCCTGAGATTAAAGGCACGACGCTTTTACCACTTAACCCGAAAGGGCGCATAAGTCTATCCATTAAAAACACAACACGACTCATATAGCCCGTTTCTTCTAAGAGCGCAATAAATAAGAATAAAAAGGCTATCTGTGGAATAAAGATGACAATGCCTCCAATACCAGCTAAAATACCCTCGGCAATTAAATCGGTGAAAACACCAGGAGGTAATGTGCTTTTTACCCATTCACTTGCGCTGGCAAATGAATTTTCAATAAATTCCATGGGGTACGAACTCCAGTCATATATGGCTTGGAATATGGTTAGTAATATTAAAAAGAAGATTACATATCCAAATACTTTATGCGTCAATATTTTATCAAAAGTAGCACGAAGACCTTTGGCGGCATTCATATCTATTTTATGTGTTTCCTTTAAGATTCCGTTAATAAACTGATACCGGAGAATGGTTTCTTTTTGTTGTAATTTTTTTAATTCAGGTTTGGATTTGGTGGCAAAAGAGGCAGCATTTTGAAAAAGATTTTTTTCAATAGGCATGAAATTAACATCTTGAGTAATCACCAACCAAAGCTTATACAAATCTTCTTTAGGAAAGGTTGTTCTGAGTCTTTCAAAATATTCAGGCGCGATAACGGTAGTGTCAATATTCGGGGTTATCGAAAGACTTTTGTAGTCCATGATTAATTCCCTTAATTTTTCAATACCTATATTTTTTCGGGTACTGATAAGCGCAATCTTAGTATCTAGTTTTTTTTCCAATAATGGAATATCAATAGAAATACCTTTTCGAGACATTCGGTCTGCCATATTGATTACTAATATGGTAGGTATTTTTAAATCTTTTATTTGCGTGAATAACAAAAGATTACGCTTCAAGTTTTCTACATCAGCAATTACAATAGCAACGTCAGGGTAATCTTTATCATTTTTATTTAATAGTAATTCTACAGCAACACTTTCATCTAAAGATGTCGTGTTAAGACTATAGGTGCCAGGTAGATCTATGATATGAGCTTTAACCCCTCTTGGGAGCTTACAAATTCCTTCTTTTTTCTCTACTGTGATTCCAGGGTAGTTACCCACTTTTTGATTTAACCCAGTAAGTTGATTAAAGACCGATGTTTTTCCCGTATTTGGGTTACCAATAAGTGCTACTTTAATTTGTTTGCTCATATGGTGGCTTCGTCTTCAATTATTTCTAATTCAATCAATTTAGCCATTGAACGACGTATAGCAATATGAGAGCCATTTACATTAATATAAATAGGGTCTTTTAGAGGTGCAATTTGAACTAGTTCTATTTCATTTCCAGGTAAACAACCTAGTTCCAATAGTTTTATAGGTAAAATATCATCGGCAAATTCCTTGATAATTCCCTTTTCTCCTCGTCTTAATTGTGCAACCGTTTTTATCAATTTTTATTTAGATTGATTTTAAGTAAGAGCAAAAGTAAGAGAAAAAGTGGAAAATTTGGGTCTATAAATCAATTAAAAACAGAAATAATTGAAATAAATTCCTTTCGAAGATTCTTATTCAGCATATGATGCTTTAAGAATTTTTAAATCAGCCAATAATTTTTCAATTTCCTCAGGATTTGTTCCGTCATAAGTACCTCGAATTCTACGTTCTTTATCAACCAGGATAAAATTTTCGGTGTGAATCATGTCAAACGGACCGCCATCACCATCGGTCTTTACGGCCATGTATGATTTTCGAGCCAGATCATAGATTTGCTTTTTGTCTCCTGTGACCAAATTCCATTTACTATCAATAACGCCTTTTTCAAGCGCATATTTTTTTAGTTGGGCTACAGAATCTATAACAGGGGTTACGGAATGTGAAAGGAGCATTACTTCATCATCATTTAATAGTTGTTTTTGAATGTTAAACATGTTATCCGTCATTATAGGGCAAATCGTAGGGCAAGTAGTAAAAAAGAAATCAGCTATATAAATTTTATCTTTGTAGTCTTCATTACCTATCGCTTTACCGTTTTGATTGGTCAATGAAAAATCAGCTATAGTATGGTATTTTTTAACATGCAATAAAGAGGTATCTACCAGTTCAGGGTTAAAATCTGCTGGTTGATAAATTGGAAGTGTTTTTTTGGGCTGTAAAGCCGAATAGAAAAGATAGATGATAACGGCTGAAACACCTAAAAGCACAATTCCAAATAGCTTGTATTTTGCAAAAAAAGAACGCATTTTTTTTGTAAAGGTACTAACGTTGCTTTAATCAGTCAAGATTTTTGAAGGTATTGCTGCTAAATATTTCTTAAAAAAAAAGCGCCACAATTACTTTACTTTTTTTAGACCTTGTAAAAGCTTACTTTTGGCGCTTTATAAGTTAATAATAGATACTAAATGGGCTTGTTTACACAGATACTTACATTTATTTTAATTATATCAATATTGGTCATTTTACATGAATTAGGCCATTTTATTCCCGCAAAATATTTTAAAACCAAAGTAGAGAAATTCTATTTGTTTTTTGATGTGAAGTTTTCACTATTCAAGAAAAAAATTGGAGATACGGAGTATGGGATAGGTTGGTTACCTCTTGGTGGCTATGTGAAGATTGCAGGAATGATTGACGAAAGCATGGATACAGAGCAAATGAAACAGGAGCCTCAGCCATGGGAATTTCGTTCAAAACCTGCTTGGCAGCGATTGATTATTATGTTAGGAGGTGTTACGGTTAACTTTTTCTTAGCTTGGATTATTTACACCATGTTACTTACAACTCAAGGCGATAGCTATATCCCCGCAGATAGTTTAAAATATGGTATCCTAGTAGATTCTATTGGAGAGAAAATTGGATTGAGAACAGGAGATAAAATTTTAGCAATAGATGGTAAAAAATCTAAAAAGTTTACAGATGCAACCCTAGATATTCTTTTAGGGGATGAAGTTACTGTTGATAGAGACGGACAGCAAATTACCTTTCCTGTTCCTGATGAAGGAATAAAGGATGTGTTATCAACACAAGGAAAAAGGTTTTTAAGGTATAGGCAAAAATCTTTAATCGATAGTATATTACCAAACTCTGTTGCTGAAAAGGCAGGCGTAAAACCAGGAGATCAAATGGTGTCTGTTAATGGTAAAACTGCGGAATTCTGGAATGAATTTGTTAACGAAATACAAGCTTCAAAAAATAAACCCTTAGCTATAGTTGTAAATAGAAATGGTACAATGGAGAATTTGAGTCTGATAGTGCCAGAAGAAGGAGCTATTGGTGTTTACCTAAATTCTGATGATTTAATAGTTACCGATGACTATAGTTTTTTTGCTGCTATTCCTGCTGGGTTTAATGAAACTATAAATGTTTTGACCAAGCAAATAAAACAGTTTAAAATTATTTTTAAACCAAAAACAGAAGCATATAAAGCTGTTAAAGGACCTATAGGTATTGTAGAAATGATGCCTGCAAAATGGGATTGGATGTTCTTTTGGAGTTTTACAGCAATGTTCTCTGTTTGGCTGGCATTTGTAAATTTATTACCAATACCCGCTTTAGATGGTGGACACGTAATGTTTTTACTTTATGAGATGATCTCAGGAAGACCGCCAAGTGAAAAAATATTGGAGCGAGGTCAAATTGTTGGTTTTGTGATTATTATGACTTTAATGGCTGTAATATTTGGGAATGATATTTGGAATATTATAAAGCGATTCTTTTAATTATTTCGTGGAATATAAAAATTTATAAAAATTCCTATTTTATTTGTTTGGGTAATTTGAAAAAACAATTATATTTGCACCCGCTAACGCGATAAAGTACACTCCTCCTTAGCTCAGCTGGTTAGAGCATCTGACTGTTAATCAGAGGGTCCTTGGTTCGAGCCCAAGAGGGGGAGCAGAGCGATAAAAAGCCTTCAACGAAAGTTGAGGGCTTTTTTGTTTGTAGCTAAGTATAGCTTGGATTAGCCGTATTTGACTCTATAACTCCACTTTCAACTAAAAGTCAACTTGTCAAGTTTTTTGGGTAAAAAAAGGTTCCCATGGAGGTTCCCACTTAAATCTTCAAGGTTCCCATTTTAATAAATCGAAAAGTATGCCAATTGTTTAACTAAAAATCAATTGGAAATGAATCAAAAAAAACTATCAATTCGCTTTGTAATAAGTAAAGCGAAAATTAATCAAAGAGGCTTATGTCCAATCTCATGCAGAATTACTTTTGAAAATAAAAGAAAGTCATTTTCCACTGGTCTTTTTGTTATTCCAGATCATTGGAATGCTAGTAAACAAATAGTCCTTATTCAGGATTTCGAGAATAAAAACAAAAATGGACAACTGTCTGTAATAAGTCAAAAAATCCAAAATGCTTATTTATTTCTGCAAGTTCAGAATCTAGAATTTAATGTGGATGATATTTTTGATAGATATCTTAACAAGAAAATTAAAAAAGAAGATAATGTAGTTAGCTATTTTAAAGTGTATTTAGCGGCTCAGTCTAAATTGATAAACAAGGACATAAAGCCAGTTACTTGGAAGAAATTTGAATATGTTTGTAATCATGTAGCGCCATTTCCCTATTGTTTTTACTGCATGTACCGTCATATGTTTGTGATGTACAATCAACGTAAAAGGCCTTTTACTCATTATTAATTCTTAAACATAAAGGTTATGAATGAGCAAGAGAATGTTGTGGACTTACTTCAGGATATTAAAGGCCTGCTTTCCCAAACTAAAAAAGTATTCAACATTGATGACCTAGTAAAATACACTGGTTTATCTAAGAGCAAGATTTACAAACTTTCCCAATTAAAATTGATTCCCACAGGAAACAATAAACACATCCGACAGCTTTTTTTCAACAAAGAGGAAATCGATAATTGGCTTATAGGAGAACCCAATCTATCCGATGAATATTTGCAACAGCAGTTTAATGAACAGCTGTTGCAAAATAGAAAGGGAAGATCATGAAAGACATCCCTTATATTCGCGTTGGTACGTCCTATTATAAATTGGTACGGATCCCAACTATTGCAGAGTATTTTAACGAAATCATTGTACCCTGGACGCTAGAAGCTATACGCCAAGATCACGGAAAGAGTTTTATCGGAACCATAACTAAGTATGATGGATTTACTTGTATGCCTAGTCATCTAAACTTCAAACGGGAGTGCCATGGTTTTTATAATACCTATGCTCCTTTACCCCATGAACTTAAAGAAGGAGGTTTTCCATATTCTCTAAAACTTTTGAAGCATATTTTTGCAAAGCAGTTAAACCTAGGCTTAGATTACCTACAACTTTTATATGTAAAACCAGTTCAGGTTTTGCCTATCTTATATTTGGTCTCAAAAGAACGCTCAACAGGGAAAACCACTTTTCTGAAATGGTTAAAAATGGAAGTATTATCATAAAATTTAATATACAGGTCTTTCTATATGATTAAAAGAATGTAAATATTAGTAAAAGTATATATTCATTTTTCATAATGCATCCTAGTTATTAATTGCAAACATATAGATAATATTTTTTTGCTAAATTTTAGGTGTCTGACCATTTTGTGTCGTCTACAATAGAATGGATTTTATTTGAGAATAATTAAGGTGTTTTGTCTTATTTATTCAATTTTGATCGAATGAAAAATATTTATGAAATTAACATGCAGAAATGTTTTTATTGATCCTATAAAGAAATTATGCGGTTACAGGTAGTATGAATGTATATGAAGATTGAAATGTTGCAAAAGGTATACTCCTTAAGAAATAAATATCTACTCTTGTTTTTAAATACTTGATAAGCAGAATACAAACGAATTTTTTGAATTAACTAAACCAAATAAACAATCACTCAATATTAAACAAATGAAACATTTAGTAACCTTAACATTTTTTACTTTAGGGCTTTTAATAAGTTGCAATACCAATAATTCCAAATTAGATAAAGAACGACCTAGAGATGTTTGGGTTTTTAGATCAGTTCTCGATGAAAAACCAAGGATGGCTACAGCTGCTCTTAATGAAAACCTTTGGCTTTCATATGATACTCAAACTGCAACCTTGTACAAAGCCTGGAGTGGAGGAGTGTCTTTTGATGGGGCTGTGTATACGACCAACCATGGACCTCAACCTACTAGCTTAGGTTATGCTTATTATTCTCATGAAGAGTCTTGGTTGCTTCGGAAAGATGGCAAGGAATTTGCTCCAATAATTCAATATAAAGGACATAAATTTGAGAATGGAGAGGTGATTTTTAAGTTCGAACTGAAAGCTCCGGATGGGAGTTTGATTTCAGTTGAAGAATCACCAAGATACCAACATGAAGGCGGTAAAAACGGCTTGATCAGACTTTTTTCAATTGATAACCTTACTGATTATCAAGTAGGATTACGAACTATTATTTCTTCCCTTGAAAATGAGAATGACTTTTCAACTGATGGTAATTTTGGGGTAGCAAATAAAGAGATAATAACTTTTGATGATGGTGAAGTTTTTGAAATTGAAGGTACCCTTCTTCTAAATAAAACCAAAACTCAGTTAAGTATGCTTTTTCATCCTGGATTTGATAAATTGGAAAAAAACAAAATTAGCTCAGAATCTGACCAAGTAAAAGAAAAATCAGGTATAAACCTTATTGCGCAAAATGATTGTGTTGCTTGTCATAATGAAACTGTAAAGACTGTGGGTCCGTCATATATGAGTATTGCAGAAAAGTATGGGGATGACGATGGGACTATATCCAAATTGGTTGACAAAATAAAATTGGGAGGAAATGGTGTTTGGGGAAATGCGATGATGACTCCACATCAAAATTTGAATGAGAATGAAATAAAGGATATGGTGAAATATATCCTCGCTTTAGATGACAATGCTAATAATGATTCTCAAGGTCACCCAATAAAATATACTTTAAGTGAACCTTCAAATCCTTTAAAATTTGAATCAGATATCGAGCCAAATAATGGAGCAGGACTAGTAGTCAATTTATATCTTAAAGATTCCAATAATCAAGATGGAGAATATATAAAATCTCCCATAAAAAATGGAGTTACGAATAGAATCCACGTCTTAAACAATCAAGATTTTGGGGACTATAGCTCTAATATTAAAATAGTATTTCAAGGTGAGATTACTATAAATACAGAGGATAGTTATGTCTTTAGATTAATTAGTGATGATGGGTCACACCTCTATATCGATAATAAACGGATTATTGATAATGGTGGAGCGCATGCTTTCCAAGCAATAGATGGGGAAACCTACCTGAAAGCGGGCAAACATCCAATAAAGATAGATTTTGAACAAGGCGGTGGTGGTGCTGCTGTTTCTCTTCAATGGTTTTCTAAAAAAAATAACAAATTTGAGATTGTACCAGATGAAGTACTCTCTTATTCTATAAAAGATTTTATAAAATCGAAGCCATTGCCTCCAACTCCTCCACAAGAGGTTCATATACCTGGTGATCAAAGTTCTTTGGCTGGTATTCATCCCTCCTTTTCCCTGTACCAGATGAGGCCTGATGATTTTGAACCGAGAGTGGGAGGTATGGATTTTAAATCGGATAGTACCCTTGTTTTAAGCACCTGGGACGCTGATGGTTCTGTTTACTATATTAAAAATTATTTATCGAAAAATCAGAATAAGATTGAAGTAAAGAGAATAGCCGTTGGATTAGCCGAGCCCTTGGGAGTTAAAGTGGTGAACAATGAGATTTATGTATTACAAAAACATGAACTTACAAGACTAATTGATCACGATGGAGATGAAATAATAGATGAGTATCAAACGGTTAGTAATGCCTGGAAGGTTTCCGCAAATTTTCATGAATTTTCATTCGGCTTAGCATATAAAGAAGGCTATTTTTATGCTACTCTTGCCACTGCCATATTACCTGGAGGAGCAAGCGCCGATCCACAAATTGAAGATCGAGGCAAGGTTGTTAAAATTAGTATGGTGGATGGTTCTACCGAATTTATAGCCTCAGGTTTAAGAACACCTAATGGAATAGGATTAAACACGGATAAAGAAATTTTTGTTGCGGATAATCAAGGCGATTGGCTACCTGCTTCAAAGATAGTACATATTAAAAAGGGGGAATTCTATGGCTCACGATCCGTGAATAAAGAACGTACTAAAAGTTTAATTGAAAAATTACCAGTCGTTTGGTTGCCTCAGGATGAAATTGGAAATTCACCCAGTGAACCAACCTACTTGAACATTGGGCCTTATAAAAATCAATTGATCCATGGTGACGTTACTCATGGTGGTATTAAAAGAGTTGCCTATGAAGAAGTTGATGGGCAACTTCAAGGGAGTGTATTCAGATTTTCACAAGGAATCGAAGCTGGGGTAAATAGATTAGTATGGGCTCCTGATGGTTCGTTAATCGTAGGCGGCATTGGTGTTTCTGGGAATTGGGGGCAATATGGAAAACTTAACCATGGTCTTCAACGTATGGAATACAATTCTAGTTCTACTTTTGAAATGTTAAGGGTAAGTGCACTGTCCAACGGCTTTGAAATAGAGTTGACCGAACCATTGTCTCACAATATTAATTTAAGTACAGAGCATATAGAAGTAGAAAGCTGGTATTATATGCCTACTCCGGATTATGGAGGTCCTAAATTAGGAAAAACTAAAATGCAGTTAAGTGAGTTACAACTATCCAAAGACCGCAAGAGGTTATTTATCCCTTTAAAAGGATTGAAGGAAAATCATATGGTATATTTTCATTTAAATCCAGAATTAAAGAGTGATTCAGGAAAAACATTATGGTCTACTGAAGCTTGGTATACCTTAAACAAAATTCCACAAAACAAGTACATTAGTACTATAAACTATTAATGAAAAATCTCTTTAATGGGGTCCTGTTCTCAGGATGCTATTAAAGAGATTTAATTAATTCAGTAATTTTTGAACAACACCAATATAAATAAACTATAATATGGAAAGCTTTATGAAAATAATTATGTGTCTTAAATTGACTTTGATGAGTTGATACATTAACACTATGCACGTTAAAATACTAATGAATTTTATACTTAATTTCTTTAAGATTTGTAAGGATAGCAGTTTGTAGCTTACCCTTATTTTGGTGGTCTTGAAGAAAATAGTTTTTGAGTATAAACTTACAAGCATATGATCAAATAGAGTTTACTTTAATTCTGGATAATTCTTCTTCAAATTTAAAACTACTTTTTTAAGTAGTATCAGCTAAAAATGCATTATAAAAGATTATGGTTTTCTCTCTTAAAAAGAGATATAATATATATATATAATTAGAAAATAATATAAAGAATACGAAAGGTTATTAATCTTAAAATGAGAACATTTGGTATGCTTAATTCTAATTCAAAATGATTCTACAATGAAATTAAATTATAAATGATATCACCCTATATACTTTTAATTTTTTTCCAAATATGTGGCAAAATCCTTACATGTGTAGTTGTAAATCACTAGTAATCTAAGCCCTTTTCATTACAATTTAGTATATAGCACTGTTTTTTCATTTCAAACAATAATATTGAAAAAAAAAGTATATATTTGATTAAATCGTTAAAATTAAATGTATTAAATAGGAATATATTCAATGCTTATGGCTTTAAATTGAGTTATTGTCATTTAGTCATTTTCTAAAAAGCGGAACAAGGTGCTTATCAAAAAAAATATAATACCATTTCTGATTAGAATTCAGTCCTAAAATTAAATATCCTGAAAATCACCAATTCAAACGTGCATTCCATTTTATTTATTAGTCTTTTAAAAAAAGGGAACATAGAGGCCCATGAAACATTATTTCATCTCTATTATGACAAGCTTTTGCATATTTCCAAGGGTTATTTGGGAAATATAGAAGATGCTGAGGAAATTGTACAAAATGTTTTTTTAAAGTTATGGGAGCAGAAAGACAATTTTGGGAAAATAAAAAATATTAATAATTATCTTTATACCATGACTAAGAATGCTTGTTTGGATCAAATTAAGCATAGGAAAGTTAGAAACAGTTATTCCCAAAACTATTATATAGATAATATACAACGTCAGTTTATTAAAGATGAAGCAGCGTCCCTGCTTTTAGAAAATGAACTGAATAAAAAGATAGTTGCAAGCATTGAATTACTTCCTGAAAAATGTAAAAATGTTTTTATAAAAAGTAGAGTTGATGGAATGAATCATAGCGAAATTGCAGAAATTTTAAACATTTCGAAACGGACAGTTGATAATCATATATCAAATGCCCTAAAGCACATGAAACTCCACCTTAAAGATTATTTACCTTTCGCTTTTTATTTTTTTTGGTTTTGATTTAGGTGTCTTCCTATTCCTAGTCGTCTATATTATATAGCAAACTATTGTGAATAAAAATAAAATCATAAAATATTTAAATGGAACTTCTTCCCCTATTTTGACTAGGAAGGTTGAGGCTTGGATAAACACCTCTGTAGAAAACGCAAAAGCTTTCTATATTATAAAATCGGAATATATTGTTTCAACTTTTGAAGAAACTTCAAAAAGCACAGACCATAAAAAGGGGTTTGCTAATTATAAGAACAATATTCAGCAAAGTATTTACAATAAGCACAAAAAATCAAGAAGCTTATTCTTCAAATATGCAGCTATTCTAGTTTTGGTTTTTGGAATAGGAACTATATTTTATTTTGAAATTTTTAAATTAAATGCTGACATTGTTTTAAAAGACAATGTCATTAAGCTTGAATTAGAAGGTGGGAATACTCAAGTAATCACAGCGGAAGGTGCCATTGAGATAATAGATTCTAAAGGAATGAAAGTTGGTGCTCAAGAAGGGGAGAGTTTGGTGTATAAAAATAATAATGTCAAAGAAACATTAGAATTTAATACATTAAAAGTTCCCTACGGTAAACGATTTAACTTGGTGCTTTCCGACGGCACTCAAATAGTTTTAAATGCAGGAACTTCTCTTAAATATCCAATTCAGTTTATCAAGGGTAAAAATAGAGAGGTCTATTTAAAGGGAGAGGCATTTTTTAAGGTAGCTAAAGATACTGCCGATTCTTTTATAGTCAATACCAATGGGTTAGATGTAAATGTATTGGGAACAGTTTTTAATGTATCGGCTTATCCGGAGGATAATAGTACCAATACTGTATTGACCGAAGGATCGGTTAAGATTCAATTAAAAGGAGAGGAAATGGGCGTTCAAAAACCCATATTATTAAAACCTGGTCATTTGGCAGCTTGGAAGAAATCTCAGAAAAATATTTCTATAAATGCTGTGGATGTAAATGATTATATTTCTTGGGTTGAAGGAACTATGGTTTTTAAAAGTAAACCCTTTTCTGAAATATTAAAAGTGCTCGAAAGACATTACGATGTCTATATTACGAATAATTATGACTTTTTAAACGATCAAAAGTTTTTAGCGAAATTTGACTCCGAAACTATCGAAGAAATACTACAATCTTTTCAAAATAGTGAGGACTTTTTATATACCATAGATGGCAATAAAATAGAGATTAACCCACCCATAAACATAAAGCCTATGAAATAAAAGTAACATCAATTTTTTAAGAATTCACTTTATAAAAAAATCGGAATATGCTGCGAACATATCCCGATTGGGTAGAGCGATTAACTAAATTAATTAACCACTAACTAACACTTTAAAAGTATGAAAAAAATACTTAATATTTGGGTGCCTATTTGGTATAGGCTTCCCAAATATAACTTAAGAATGAAACTAACTACCTTATTTTTAATTATTTCTTTTTTTAGAATCGAAGCCAATACCTATTCACAGAATACAAGAATTTCCATGGATCTTGATTCTGTGCATGTTAGGGCTGTACTCGAAGAAATTGAGTCTTTGAGTGAGTTTAAGATTTTGGCGAATGAATACCTTTTAGATAAGCATCAGTTGGTATCGGCGCACTATAAAGATAAAAGAATAGACAAAATTCTTAAAGATTTATTTTCGGGCACTCAAATAACCTTTACTGTTGTTGGTAAACAAATTGTACTGCGGAAAATGGAGCCTAAAAAAAATCTTGGTATCAAAGTAATCCCATCAGTTTCCATAAAATCTCAACTAGCGCAAAAAAAAATTGGAGGTATTATAACCGATGAACAGGGAACACCCTTAGCGGGGGTAAATATTTTAAAGGAAGGGACTTTAAGCGGAACACAGAGTGATTTTGATGGTCAATATCTGATTTTAGCAGCAAAGGGCGACCGCTTAACGTTCTCTTACATTGGTATGGTATCACGTACGATAACCGTTGGAGATTCTGAAACCATAGATGTTATCATGTTGGAAGATTCTGCCAAATTGGATGAAGTAGTTTTAGTAGGGTTTGGTACACAAAAAAAATCCAGTGTGGTAGGAGCAGTGGAAACTATTTCTCCTTCGGAACTAAGAGTGACTTCGAGTAACCTAACCACAGCACTGGCCGGTAGGGTGTCTGGTCTTATTTCATACCAGCGTAGTGGAGAACCAGGAGCGGATAATGCAGAATTTTTTATAAGAGGAGTAACTTCTTTTGGTTATAAAAGGGATCCGCTTATTTTAATAGATGGTGTAGAATTAACTTTGGATGATCTTTCAAGGTTGCAAACCGACGACATTGCTAGTTTTTCTATTTTAAAAGATGCTACTGCAACGGCTATTTATGGAGCAAGAGGGGCAAATGGCATTATTTTGGTTACGACCAAAAGTGGTGTTACAGGTAAAGTAAAAATATCTGTTAGATTTGAGAATTCATTTTCTAGTCCTACAAGGAAAGTTGATTTTGCGGATCCCATTACATATATGCAATTGCATAATGAAGCGGTTAGAACAAGAAATCCAATAGGTCCACTTCCATATAGCGAAAGTAAAATAGCAAATACCATTGCTGGTCTTAATCCTAATGTATATCCAGCTGTTAATTGGCAGGAAGAATTGTTTCAGGATTTTACAAACAATCAGAAAATGAACCTAAATATGAGTGGGGGTGGTAGTGCCGTTCGCTATTATTTAGCTACTTCCTATGGAGTCGACAATGGTTTGTTGAAAGTGGATAAGCGGAATAATTTTAATAATAATATTAAGTTAAAGCGCCTTACCTTGAGGTCTAATATAAATATAGACCTTACCAATACTACTGAGGCTATTGTTAGGTTTAATGGAACATTCGATGACTATATAGGTCCAATTGATGGAGGGGCTGAAATTTATAAAAAAGCTTTAAGGACAAGTCCTGTATTATATCCCAAATTTTTCGAACCAGATGCAGCGAATATCTCCACAGGGCATATTTTATTTGGTAATAGCACTGGAAGTAATAGTAGTGGTGCTAGGTATTTAAATCCTTATGCTGATTTGGTCAAAGGGTATCGGGAAAATAGCAAAACCTTATTATTATCTCAGATAGAAATCAAACAAAATTTGGATATGATCACACGGGGTCTTAAGGCCAGAATATTGATGAATACAACTCGTACATCTGATTTTGATATTATAAGACAATATAATCCCTATTTTTATGAAGTAGGTCGATATGATAAGGAAACCGATACATACACCCTAAATTCTTTGAACGAGGAAACGGGAACAGAGTATTTAAATTTCCGTGAGAATACCCCTAATATTTCAACCTCTTTTTATTTAGAAGGTGCCATTGACTATAATCGTGCTTTTAATGAAAAACATGAGGTAACGGGCCTTTTAGTTTATACCAAAAGATCATCGTTGAGAAACAATACAGGAAGTTTTCAAAAGTCTTTACCTTATAGAAATTTGGGGGTTTCCTCCAGACTGTCATATGGATATGACAGTAAGTATTTCGGTGAGTTTAATTTTGGTTATAATGGTTCAGAACGATTTTCTAACAATAATCGATTTGGATTTTTTCCATCTGCAGGGGTGAGTTGGGCAGTTTCTGAAGAATCATTTTTTGAACCTTTACTATCGGTGGTTTCAAGATTAAAATTAAGAGCTAGTTACGGTATAGTAGGAAACGATGCCATAGGAGATCAAGATGATAGATTCTTCTATCTGTCTCAGGTAAATCTTGATAATAATAATCGTGGTTATCGTTTTGGGAAAAATTTTGATTATACCCGATCAGGAGTAAGTATTGATCGTTACGCCAATGATAAAATTACTTGGGAGAGAGCCTACAAAACAAATTTAGGACTAGAGATCAACTTTTTAAATGATAAGATTAAAGTTTTAGCCGATGTTTTTAGAGAAAAAAGGGATAATATTTTAATGAGTAGAGCTTTTATTCCTCCAAGTATCGGATTAGAGTCAAATGTAAGAGCAAATGTCGGAGAGGCTCAAAGTGAGGGAATTGATTTCTCTATTGATTATAATAATAGTTTTAGCAATGATTTTTGGCTAACGGGAAGGGTTAATTTTACTTATGCGAGAGGAGAATTTAAGGTGTTTGAAGAACCTAATTATTTGGATGCTCCATGGAGGTCTCATCCGGGTCAGCCTATTAATCAGCAATATGGGTTAATAGCTGAGCGTCTTTTTGTGGACGAGGAAGAAGTCCTAAATTCTCCCCAACAGTTTGGTATTTATGGTGCTGGAGACATAAAATATCATGATTTGAACAATGATGGACTTATAGACGACAATGACAAAGCACCTATAGGTTTTCCAACCACTCCAGAAATTGTATATGGTTTTGGTTTTTCAATGGGATATAAGAATTTTGACTTATCCGGTTTTTTTCAGGGATCTGCGCGTTCTTCCTTTTGGGTGGATCCTTATGCCACTGCTCCTTTTATAGATAATCGTGATGCAGGTTATGAAAATATCACGGATAACAATGCCCTTTTACAAGTATATGCGGACAGTCATTGGTCGGAAGCTAATCAAGATGTTTACGCTCTTTGGCCTAGACTTTCAACTACTGTAAATGAAAATAATAGCCAAACTAGTACGTGGTTCATGAGAAATGGAGCTTTCTTAAGATTCAAAGAAGTAGAATTGGGCTTCTCATTTCCTAATGAATTGATTCATAAATGGCACCTTAGTAAGTTTAGGATGTATTTAACCGGAACTAATCTCCTTTCCATTAGCAAATTTAAATTGTGGGATCCAGAGATGAGTGGAAATGGTTTGGGATACCCTGTTCAAAGGGTGTTTAATTTTGGTATGCAAATAACATTATAAGAGAAAATCAGAATGAAAAAATTAATATATTTAAGCGTATTTCTTATGGGGCTATTAGTCTCGTGTGATAATTACCTAGATGTGGTTCCAGACAATGTGGCTACTATTGACAACGCGTTTACAGATGAAGTGCAGGCTAGAAAATACTTATTCACCTGCTATTCCTATCTACCCAATGTAAGCGGTGTAAGTTGGGTTCCAGGATGGTATACAGGCGACGAATTTTGGCCTAATTCTGAAAGATACAATTCGGTTCGAAGTCCATCCGATATTGCCAGAAATGCACAAAATGCAAATGATCCATTGCTTAACTTTTACGAGGGAAGATGGGGTGGAAGCGATCTTTATCAAGGAATCAGGGTTTGTAATACCTTTATAGAAAGAGTTGATGAAGTACCAGGACTTGATAATGTAGAAAAAACAAAATGGAAGGCTGAAGCAAAATTCTTAAAGGCCTATTATCTGTATTATCTCACCAAAATGTATGGCCCTATTCCCTTAATTTCAGAGAATATTGACGTATCGGCTTCTCCAGAAGAAGTTAGATTACCTAGGGCTTCATTTGATGAGTGTGTAAATTTTATTGTTGATCTACTTGATGAAGCTGCTGAAGGTTTACCAACTACAATTTTGAATGAATTAGATGATTTAGGGCACATTACGAAATCAATAGCATTAGCTGTAAAAGCTGATGTACTCCTAACAGCGGCCAGTCCGTTGTTTAATGGAAATCCAGACTATGCTACTTTTAATAATATAGATGGAACTCCCTTTTTTAGCCCATTCGAAAAGGAGAAATGGAAACGTGCGGCTGATGCTAGTTTGGAAGCAATTGAAGAAGCCGAGACAGCGGGTGCTGTCCTGTATACGTTTTCTGATTTAATTGTTACAAACCCATCAACAGAAACGGTTCGTAAGCTAACGTTAAGAGGAAGAGTTACAGATCCATGGAACAAAGAAATTGTTTGGGGCAGCTCACAGAGTGATGACCGACAATACGATTCCCAAGCCAATTTTGTAACGGCAGGAGAAACAGTGACAGGCCAATGGATGGCACCAACTTATAGGATTGCAAAACAGTATTATACCAATCATGGGGTGCCGATAGAGGAAGATAAGGAGTGGGCAGGCAGGGATTTACTTGCATTAAGAATAGCGCAGGTTTCGAATGCCCTTGATATTCAAGAGGGAGCGGAAATACCACAAATTCACTTTGATAGAGAACCTAGGTTCTATGCCGATCTAGGATTTGATAGAGGAACTTGGTATGGACAAGGAAAATTAGACGAGAATGATCAACATATTGTAAAGGCGAAAAGAGGAGAAACCTCTGGTAAGAAAACCATATCTAAATTTTCTATTACTGGATATTTTCCTAAAAAATTGGTGAGTTATGAAAATGCCTTTGGTTCTAGTAATTCTTATTCCACCAACACCTATTCCTTTCCGTATATACGATTGGCGGAGTTGTACTTAAATTATTCAGAAGCTCTAAACGAATATAGTGGCCCTAGTAGTGAGGTCTATTCTTATATTGATAAAATAAGAGAACGTGCTGGTTTGCAAGGAGTTGTTGAGAGTTGGCAGCTTTATACTAATGTGCCAGGAAAGCCTGCTTCTATTGAAGGAATGAGGGATATTATTCAGAAAGAACGCTTAATTGAGCTATCTTTTGAGAACCATCGCTATTGGGATCTTAGAAGGTGGAAATTACTTCAAGACTACATGAATGGACCAGTACAGGGTTGGGATATCGATTCTGAGCAAACAGAGGGATATTATAATTTGATTACATTTTTTAATCAAAAATTCACAATGCGCAATTACTTATGGCCTATACGAAGTGAAGTACTTTTGTTAAATCCCAATTTGGTACAAAACCCAGGTTGGTAATCACAAACTAAACTAAAATAAAATGAAAATTAATATACAACTTATTGTTTTAACATTGGGGTTTATAGTCTCTTCTGGATGCGAACAAGATCAAAACGGGCCCATTTCAAATGATTCTGTTGCACCAGGTAAAATTAAAGAGGCCATAGTGACCAATATAGCTGGAGGAGCGATCATTAAATATACCCCCCCTAGCGATGAAGACCTTTTGTATGTAGAGGCAAAATATAAATTAAAGAATGGGAATGAATTTAAAGTTAGATCTTCTGTTTATTCAGATACCTTGATCGTTCAAGGTTTTGGTGATACCAGTACTTATGATATAAATATTTATAGTGTTGATCGGAGTGAAAATATCTCAGAACCCGTGTTGGTCAAAGTAGATCCTTTAACACCTCCTATAACTAATATTTTTCAAACCATTAATTTGAGAAAAACTTTTGGTGGGGTAAATATTACTTGGGAAAATGAAAATTCTGATGCCATCGCAATTATTTTGAGTGCCTCAAATAAGATAGATGGTCCAGATGGTCCCTTGGAGGTTATTGAAACCTTTTATTCTGATGCACCTAGTGGGAGACAATCTGTACGTGGATTTGATACGGATGCATATCGCTTTAGGGCAAAGATTAGAGATCGCTGGGGAAATTTTTCAGATTATAAAGATGTGGTCATCAACCCCTATTTTGAATCAAAGTTAGATAAAGGTTTATTTAGGGAAGTTATCCTTCCTGGTGATACCAAGCAAACCGAACCTTGGAATCCTAATGGGGGATCTACAATTACAAAGTTATGGGATGAGAATACTGATGAACGATTGGTAGGGTTCAATGGAGATATGCCGGATAATTATTACTATACTTTTGATCTTGGCATTGAAGTAAGTCTGAGTAGGATGAAATTTTGGCAGTTTACTCAGGGAGATGGGGAATATTTATATTTCGATGCGCAATACCGAAAATTTGAAATATGGGGTGCTAGTGAACTTGATGTAAGTGGTAGCTGGGCAGGTTGGACAAAACTCAAGGATTGTGAAATTGTGAAACCATCGGGCTTGGCAGAAGGTTTGGGTAGTTACACCAATGAGGATAAGGAAATTGCTTTTGCCGGTCACGATTTTGAATTTGGATTGGACATTCCTAGAGTACGGTACATTAGAATTAAGGTTAATTCTTCATTTTCTGGCTTAGACTGGGGAGCATGTGGAGAAATGACCTTTTGGGGAGATATCAATTAAAATTTGAGCCTTAATAATTAAATCAAATAACTATGAATAAGTCATCATATATAAAAAAAATAACATATTCATTTTATCTATTAGCCCTTATGGCTCTGGGACTTAGTTCCTGCGACAAAATGGAAGATAATTATCAAGCGTTTATTGCGGATGGCGAAGTAGCCTATACGCCAAAGCCACTTGATATTAAAGGAAAATCTGGTAATAAAAGGGTTCAATTAGAATGGGATATTACGAGCAACACCAATATTGAAAAATGGTTGTTTACTTTTGGAGAAAACACAATAACTCTAGATAATACAGATAAGAATAATCCACACAAAATTTATATTTTAGAGGATCTGGAAGCTGGAGATTATGTGTTTTTTGTGCAGAGTATAAGCAAAAATGGCAGCAAGTCCATAGCAACGGAATTGCCTTTAACTGTTTATGGGGAAGCCTATAGAACCACTTTAGAATCCAGAAGATTAAAGTCATTTGCTTATGATGGGGTAGAAGGAACCGCCACTTTTGCTCCGGCCTCATCTTTAACTAGAAATACGGAATTGCGATTTAATTCAAATGGGGAGACTAAAATAGTAATTCTAGGTAAGGAAGATGATGCGATAGTGCTTCCCAATTTAGATTTTACACAAGCTGTTGAATACCGGACTTATTTTGTTCCCACGGCCGATAAAGAAGGGGAAGAGACCGCAATTGATGAATTTCCATCCGATTGGCTAACAGTAGAACGGCCAGTAGCTTTGGAGGCGATTTTGGAGAGTGTTAGCGTCAGTCCTGTATTAGGTGGAGCCTTAGTAAGTTGGGTAAATCCTGATGTAGTGAATATTGATGCTAAGTTGACCTATATGAACTGGGAAAATCAGGAAGTTATTGTTTCCATTAATTCCATAGCTGCATCCGAGGAGGTCTACCTTCCTTTTATGTTAGGCGGAACACAAACTGTAAAAATAATGTTGGCCGACGAAAAAAAGAATGCTATCGTCAAGTTTATTGATGTACTTGTGGTAGAAACTAGCTATTTGGACAGAAGCAGTTGGGTTGCCATTGAAGCATCTTCCGAAGCCTATGAGGGCTGGAACATTGAACGCATGTGGGACGGAGATTTAAACACGGCATGGCATTCGCCTTGGGGAGGGGCTTCTCAATATCCACACCATTTCGTAATCGATATGGGTGAGGAAAAAACCCTAACTGGCTTTAAGATTGCTACTAAATGGGATGATAGAGTGCCAACAAAGACAAAGTTTGAAATTAGTATGGATAATGAAAGTTGGACAGATTTGGGCATTTTCAGTAATCCTGATCAGTCAAGTAGCGATCCACAATTATTTGGATTAACAGGAGAACCAAAGGCAAGATACTTTAGGGTCACTTTCGTTGAAGGTGTTGGCTCTGAAGTTGTTATCAGAGAATTTGACGTGACTGGAATTTAGTCAACCCCATATGGTTAATAGTGTTATTATAAAAATAATAAGGTATTTAAGGCTCTCGGTTTTCTGAGGGCCTTTATAGTTATAAATCCAAAAAGGATATAAGAACCGTAATTTAACGTAAAATGATATAATTAGCATACACCAATAAAGTATCATTTTATAGGTCGATAGTAAGAATTTGACGTTATTCTATTTTTTACAATAATATGAAATTACCAATGAATATTTATTTACTTGCTTTTTTTGGATTGATGTCATTCCATCATTCTAAAGCACAGCCTAAACTCGCTAGTAATGGAATTAACAACTCAAGTATTCAAATTACAAAGGAACAATCAGAATTGATTTATAACCATGTTATTTTGTTACCAAATAACACGGAGCTTTCTATAGCGATAATTGAAAGAGGTAAAACTAAATTTATTGGAATAAAAAGAGTAAATGATACCATAAAACTAATTAAAAACTATCAAAGTATTTTTGAAATAGGTTCTATTAGCAAAGTATTTACTGCTACATTATTATCAAGCTTGGTATTAGAAAAAAAAATAAAATTAGATGATGCCATACAGGATTATATTGATTTTAAAATAAGCATCAATGATAACATAACTTTTATTGAACTTGCAAATCATACTTCAGGATTACCGCGATTACCTCCAAACTTGGATTTTTCTGTGGTTGATGATAATAATCCATACAAGGATTATGACTCTCAAAAACTTACGGAGTATTTGTCAGGAAAGATAAAGTTAAATCAGAAACCAGGAATAAAATATGAATATTCAAACTTGGGATATGGCATCTTAGGATTTCAATTGGTAGCGTTGGCAAAAACTACTTATGAAGATTTATTAAAACAAAAAATTTTCACAAAATTTGGTATGCTGAATTCCACAACGCAACGTAATAAGGTAAATCACGAAATTGTAAGTGGATTGAAACCAGATGGAAATTTAGCGATGAATTGGGATTTTAATGCTTTATCTGGTTGTGGCGCTATTTTATCATCAACAGAAGATTTATCCAAATTTGCATTAGCACAATTTGATAAAAAAAATAAAGAATTAGTTCTTACTCAAGAACCTACTTTTAAAGTAAATGAAAAAATTAGTTTAGGTTTAGGATGGCATATACTTCATAATAAAAATCAGAATGAATTAGTTTGGCATAATGGTGGAACTGGTGGTTATAGCTCTTCAATGGCATTAGATATTAAAAATAAAAAAGGAATAATTATTTTATCAAATGTTTCAGCATTTAGTGAAAAAATGGAGAAAATTGATCAATTATGCTTTGGTTTAGTTAAAACATTAAATGGAAAATAAAATCAGAGTTTTCAAAGGTTTCCACTCATGTACCACGAACTAAATGGGTTAATAGAACTGAAGCTAAGATCAATTTACTTAAAATAAAAAACACGATCAAATTGATGGGCGTTTAGTAACTCAAAATTATTTAGACATGATTTTAACTAACTGCTCAACCCCTAAATTTTGATATAATTATCTTTCCGTCCGAGGTTTTAATAAGGTACTTAAAAGTAAGTATATGGTTGTATTTGTGCGTTACTTATTGTAAAAACCAAGATATTTGGCATTAGCAAAAAGTGTAATTTAAGAAGTACTCATATGCTAAACTTCATTGCCGCTTTTTTAGCAATGTTATATTCGAGCTATAATAATACCTCAAGTGCTTTATCCACAATCTGAGTGTCTAGTTCTTTTAAATAGGCTTGAGTTACGGTTAGATTCTGATGTCCTAAAGATTCGCTGATGACATCGGTAGCAACACCTTTTTGTTTAAGGCAATTAGCAAAGCTATGACGAGCCACATAACTACTGACGTTTTTAGTAATCTCACAAAGTTTGGCTATCTCTTTTAGCTCTTTGTTATAAATACCCAGCATTTTATGTTTCCGATCTGCTAGTTGAGCAGGGGTATAATCCTCACGGAAAAGTAGTGGAAATACATATTTGTTTCCATAACCATGAATGTGATAATAGTCTAGAATTTCCCGAACTGGGGGCATGATGGCTATGGAGAAGTTTCCTTTGGTCTTTGCCCTGGTGTAATAGATGACCTTAGCTTCAATATCTTTCCATTCTAGACACATCATATCACATCATATCACATCATATCAGCAAAGTTAATTCCTCTGGTATAGAAGCTAAAAACGAAGTAATTTTTGGTATTGATTAAATGGGGATGTTCGGTCAAATCCAGATGAATAATGCGCATGATTTCCTCAAAATTCAAGGCGCGTTTAAAACCTTTGCCTCTTAGCTTTCATATTTTATAGGTTTTGAATGGATATAGGCTTTCTTTTATAGCACCACGTTCTATGGCTTTATTGAAAAGAGCCCTAATAGCTCACATTTTCACACCAATACCACCATCTGTACCGCCCCGTGATTTAAGAAAAGCATCGTATTTGATTAAGAAAGTAGGGTTAACTTCCCTAAAATTAAGCTTCTTGAATTTATGAAATATTTGTACCGAGGTTTTGGCATCCCTATACGACTTGGTATTTCCAATACGTCCTGCAAAAGTCATTTCTTTAATAATCTCATCAAAAAAAGCAAAAACATCGTTCTTGACGGGGTTGAATGTGATTCTTTAATTTCTGTCGAAATCTCGTAGCGAATACTCGGGATTTTCGATTTCTAAATCGGTTATGATTTGAATTTCTTTTATTGAACATTCCAATAGGTTCTATCCATTCACTCAATTTTGCATTGAAAAGAGTTTTATAATGTCTAAATTCTCTATACGTTGTAACACGTAAACAAATGTTATATGTTCCATCGGACAATAATTTTTTTTTTGAGAACAATCTTGAGTGTGATCATATTTTATACATTTCGGGACAACATTTACAAAATTAAAATTGTTAGACCTTGCTCTTACTGGTTGCATGTGATAAAACTGGGGGCAACATAGGGACAACAAATGGGTTAATAAATGTTGAAATTGTAAAACTAAATGCAAAATAAAAAATCATAAAATAAGGATAATCAGCTTATAAGAAGATAAATGATGCTACATGAAACTACCCCAATTGAGGCTGTTAATCAAAGGGTCCTTGGTTCGAGCCCAAGAGGGGAAGCAGAGCGATAGAAAGCCTTCAACGAAAGTTGAGTGCTTTTTTGTTTAAGTGCAAAGATCTTATTCTATTTTCAATTCGCACACAACTTTTGAGATTGATCCTTTTAATTACTTACTCTTTAAAGAGCAAAAAAAGAAAGCTTTTTATCTTGGCTCCTAATCGTTCCCGTAAAATGGAATATGCCTTGGTTAGATGTCCTTCAACTGTTTTTAAAGAAAGGTTGAGGTATTCGGCAATTTCAATATTGGTTAAACCCTCTTTTTTGCTGAGTATAAAAACCTCTGCACATTTATCAGGCAGTGATGAAATTCCCTGAAAAATGAGCTCGTTTTTTTTTTCAAGAAGGGTAAGGTCAGTATTGTCTATAACCGATTCAATAGTTTCTATATATGCTTTTTCAAAATATGTTATGCGTTGATTTTTTTTATAATGATTAACAAATTCATTATAGCAACTTTTATAGAGAAAATTCTGTATGGAGTAATCTGGGTTAAGCCTGCTTCTGTATTCCCAAAGTTTTAGAAATACATTTTGGATGATATCCTCGGCTAAGGCATCATTATGTGTTAATGTTAATAAGTATGTAAATAATCTTTTATGGTATTGCTTTAAGAGATACGCATAAGCTGACTCCTCTCCGTTTCTAAGGCTTTCTATTAGGTCAAAGTTATTTTTATACATTACTGCACTATGGTTAAAAAAACTATTATAAAGATTCAAATATCATAAAAAAATACACAAAAAATTAAACAATATTAAAAAAATATACTAATAGAGCAAGGGTATTGCAATTTTGAGTTGTATTTATTAATAAAGAAATCTCTTTTATGATGACAGAGAGTATTAAAAAAGCAATAATTAGATACATTACGCGTTCGGCGACAGCAGATGATTTTTCTCTGCTCTCTGAATGGATAAAAATAGCTTCAAATAAAAAAGAATTTGAAGCTTTTATCAAAGATTATTATGCGATTACATACAGCGTAAATAATTCAGATACCGATCGTGCTGTATACAAGCTTTTATATGAAATTAATAAGAGAAAAGATTTGGTTTATCGCAAAAAACGTCGGTCTAGAATCTATTATTCTGCTGCTATTTTCATTCTCGGAATATGTATTGGCTCATATGCATTTAGAGATTATTTGTTTACCCCAAATTCATCCACTTCTTTTACACATGGGATAAAGACTGGAACAGACAAAGCGGTATTAACCCTTGCCGACGGATCAGAAATACAACTGGGAAAAGAAGAAGTGTTTCAGGTAGATAATTTTGGGAGTAACGGAACAAAGCTTGAATATTTTAGCAAAACTGATGTTGCTTCGGATACTTCAGGAATCGCTTATCATTATCTAACCGTTCCTAGAGGTGGAAAATTCATGATAGAGTTATCAGATGGTACTAAGGTATGGCTCAATTCAGATAGCCATTTAAAATATCCAACAAAATTTAAAAGAGGAGATTCGCGTAAGGTGGAACTCTTATACGGAGAAGCTTATTTTGATGTGTCTCCTGCTATGAAACACGATGGAGCAGATTTTAGGGTGTATAATAATGGGCAGGAGGTTCAGGTGTTAGGCACCGAATTCAATATCAAGGCCTATAAAGATGAAAGTGATAGCTACACTACTTTGGTAGAAGGAAAAGTAACCTTAAAGTGTCATGACAAAAAGCAAACACTAGCTCCTGGTCAGCAAGCTGTATATAACATTGATAAAAATGTCATAGTTACGAAAATGATTGATATCTATAATGAAACTTCATGGAAAGAGGGCATTTTTAGTTTTGATAATAAATCGCTTCAAGAAATTATGAAAGTACTATCCCGCTGGTATGACGTAGAGTTTAAATTTTTGAATGAAGACATTAAGAACGAAGAGTTTATAGGTGTTTTGAGTAAAAACCAAGATATAGAAGAAATATTATTGCAGATAAAAAACTTAGGAATAATTAATAACTATAAAATAGAAAATAATGAAGTCACCATAGAATAAAAAAGAGAACGAAGTCAAACATTTGGCGATGAACTCAACTTCGTCTCTCTTAAGCATAAATATTAGACAAATGACTAACAAATACCAAGCAAATTTATGAAAATTAAATTACCTAATTCGCACTTCCTGTATCGGAATCTGCTTCTGTTACTTATGAAAACATTTATCTTTTTAGTTTGTACTACTGTATTCGGGTTTACAGCAAAAACATCTTTTTCTCAAGAAAAAATAGTCATCTCACAAGATCAGATGGCTAACATTAATGATGTTTTTCATATGATTAGAGCACAAACCGATTACAGATTTATATACTCGAAAAACCTCTTCAAGAATACGCCTGAAATTCAATTGAAAAAAGGAGAGTTAAATATTGCCATTTTACTAAAACGTTTTAGTGAAGTGGCCGATATGTATATTGATATAAGTGATGATCATACAATTACCATTAAAAAGAGGAGTGAAATTTTAAATGAGGGGGTGAAATTAACACCAAAATCACAACAGATAGAATTAAAAGGCCATGTTTCTTCTGTCCTTGATAATGCCCCTTTACCTGGTGCAAGTATTGTAGAAAAAGGAACGAACAATGGTGTTGTAACTGATTTTGACGGTAACTTCTCTATAAAAATCACAAATAAGGATGCCATACTGGTTATTTCCTATATCGGCTATACGACACTAGAAGTTCCGGTAAAGGGAAAAACAGAGTTTAATATTGCCATGGAAGAAGAAACCGATAGTTTGGATGAAGTGGTTGTTTTGGGCTTTGGTAATCAGAAAAAAATATCACTAACCGGTGCAGTTTCTACTGTGAATTTAGAAGATATGAAATCAAATCCTACCTCGAGTGTGTCAAATGCTTTCGCTGGAAATGTGCCGGGAATTATGGGCATGATACAATCAGGCCAACCAGGAAAGAACATTTCTGAATTCTGGATTCGTGGAATATCTACTTTTGGGGGAGGAAGTAATCCTTTGGTGTTGATAGATAATATCGAGCGCGATTTAAATGAACTGAATATTGAAGATGTTAAATCAATCACTGTATTAAAAGATGCTTCGGAAACGGCCATGTATGGTTCCAGAGGAGCAAATGGCGTGATACTAATAACCACTAAAAGGGGAAGTGACGGTAAAATAAAAATTAATTTTAAAGATGAGTTCATTTACAATACCCGAACGATTACGCCTGACTTTGAAGATGGTGTAACCTATGCTAATCTGCTAAATGAATCCCGCATTACTCGTAACGAAGGTCCAATTTATCAGCCAGAAGAATTGGAAATTTTACGCTTAGGTCTGGATCCCGATTTATATCCGAATGTAAATTGGAAAGAACGGCTACTAAAAGATGGAGCCATGACCTATCGTGCTAATTTGAATATGAGTGGTGGTGGGCCAACTTCTCGATATTATGTTTCGGGCAGTTATGTAAATGAAGGTGGCATGTATGAAATTGATGAATCGCTGAAAGACGATTATAATACCAATGCAAATTACAAACGCTGGAACTACCGCCTCAATGCAGATTTTAATATCACCAATACAACAGTGGCAAAAATTGGTGTTGCAGGTTCTCTTAGTAAACGGAACAGCCCGGGGCTTGGCGATGTTGATTTTTGGGGTTCGCTATTTGGCTATTCCCCGATTCGCACACCTATCCTTTATTCAAATGGCTATGTGCCATCAATTGGAACGGGAAATCAGACCAATCCTTGGGTAATGGCTACCCAAACGGGGTTTAACGAGAATTGGGTGAATAAGGTGCAAACCAACGTTACTGTTGAGCAGGATTTTAACTTCATAACAGAAGGTCTTCGTATGAGAGGAATAGTTGGTTATGATATAGAGAATACAAATAATATACAACGACGTAAATGGCCCGAGCAATGGCAAGCTGCCCGTGCCCGTGATGCAAACGGAGATTTGGTGTTTACACATGTTTCTGATCCAAGTGAAATGATTCAGTCCAGTAGTTCAACGGGAAATAGACTCGAATTTTATGATCTGATGGTTAATTATGACCGTAGTTTCGGCAGTCATAATGTTGGTGGAGCAGTACGATTAACTCGTGATGCGTTTGTACAGACAGTTGATCTTGGTAATGATATCAAAAATGGTATTTCCAGAAGGAATCAAGCCCTAGCCGGACGGCTGCTTTATAACTGGAAATATCGATATTTTGTCAACTTTAATTTCGGGTATACCGGTTCAGAGAACTTTGCTCCTGGAGAGCAGTATGGTTTCTTTCCCGCGCTCTCATTTGCCTGGAATTTGGCCGAAGAGCAGTTTATGAAAGACCATTTAAGTCTGGTTAAATTATTGAAAATCAGATATTCATACGGTAAAGCAGGAAACGATCAGTTAATGGGAGGAGAACGTTTTCCTTATTTATACACGATTTCAGGGGAGTCTGTTGGAGGCTATCAATGGGCAGACTATGGCTCTGATAGGTCTTTTGGAGGGTTAAGGTATTCACAAGTAGCCTCGTCTTATGTAACCTGGGAAGTCGCAACAAAACAAAACCTAGGCGTTGATATTGAAACCAGAGACATTACAGCAAATTTAGATTTCTTTAATGAAAAACGTACAGGGATTTACATGGCAAGGGATTTTTTACCTGGTATGGTTGGATTGGAAAGTACACCAAGAGCTAATGTAGGAATCGTAAAATCACGGGGTTTTGATGGACGTTTCGAATACAGGAAGCAAATTGGCGAGGTATCTGTAAGTGCAAGAAGTAATATTACCTATAGCAAGAACGAGATCGTAGAAAGAGATGAAGAAAATAATGTCTATGGCTATCAGAATCAAGAAGGCTTCCGAGTAGACCAGTCTAGAGGACTAATATCTTTAGGTCTTTTTAAAGATTATGATGATATTCGAAACAGTCCGACGCAAACGTTTGGAATTTACCAACCTGGAGATATTAAATATAAAGATGTCAATGGTGATGGCGTTATTAATGATGGTGATCGTGTGGCGATAGGGGCAACTAGGCGACCCAACTTAATCTACGGAGTAGGGGCTTCCGCCAATTGGCGAGGATTTAGCCTTGGAGTACATTTTCAAGGAGCCGGGAAATCCACTTTTTCCACCTATGGAAAAACCGTACATGCATTTAGCGAAGGAGAGTGGGGACAAGTTATGAAAGGTGTTATGGGAGATAACCGTTGGATTGCTGCCGATATTTCGGGAGATCCGTCCACAGAAGACCCTAATGCTTCCTATCCGCGCTTAAGCTATGGTGCAAATCCAAACAACTTCAGAGAATCAACCTTCTGGCTTAGGGATGGTAGGTATCTCCGTCTTAAGACGATAGATATTGGTTATAATCTGCCAAAAAGCCTGACCACTCGAATGAAAGTTGAAAATATTCGGTTGTATGTGGTGGGAACCAATTTATTGACGTGGTCTAAATTCAAACTTTGGGATCCAGAATTGGCCACACCTCGAGGAGAAGATTATCCTCCTACCAAATCCATTACCATGGGAATTACTGTTAATCTGTAAACTGAAAAATGATGAATAAAAAAATATTATATACTGTTTTAGTACTTGTGTGTAGCACAGGTCTAATTTCTTCATGTAGCGATTACCTTGATTCTAGCCAATATTTCAAAGATCGCCTCACAGAAGAAAAGGTGTTTGAAGGTAAAGTATATTCAGAAGAATGGCTTGCCAACGTATTTGAAGAACTAAGAGGCATCAATGCTGATGTAGCAAGTAAGGGGGTTACGCCTCATAATTTTGCTGATGATATGTATTACGGCGATAGAGATAGTGATTACGACCCATCAAAAAACGAACTTTCCTATAATATGTTCAGAATGGGGCAATATACTGAAAATGACAAACAGGGCACCTGGACGCAGTCTTACCGTGGTATTCGCAATGCATCTACCTTCATTCATAATATTTACATGAATACAGAGATGTCTGCAGAAGAAATTGAAGACTATAGGGGGCAGGCTCGATTTGCAAGAGCTTACTTATACTGGTTGCTATTACGTAAATACGGTCCTATTCCTTTGTTGCCCGATGAAGGATTGGATTATGCCGATAGTTACGATGAACTGGCTATTCCTCGTAGTACCTATGAAGATTGCGCAGCGTTTATAAGTAGTGAAATGCTACTTGCTGCGCAAGAAATGGAGGCGAGAGGTTTGGTGCGTGGTCAGGATGGTTCTGCCAGACCATCTGTTGGAGCAGCATTGGCTACCCGTGCTAAAGTATTGATTTATGCAGCTAGTCCTTTGGCGAATGGAAATACCTCAAGTTTTGCGGCACAGTTAGTTGATGATCAGGGAAACCGGTTACTGTCTTCCGATTACCAAGAAGAAAAATGGGCAAAAGCTGCTGCTGCGGCCAGAGACGTGATTGAACTTGGTATATACCATTTATATACGGTACCTATTCAGGAAACAGGTGAGAATGCTACAGTTATTCCTCCGGAGGATAATAATTTTTCTGAAAATGCATGGCCAGAAGGTTGGGCAGATATTGATCCTGCCAAATCATATGCCCAAGTGTTTGATGGTACCTTACCGCCCTCAGGAAATCCAGAATTGATTTTTACCAGAGGTAATAACCAAGATGGAGAAAGTATAAGAGATATGGTTGCCCATCAGTTGCCCCGATCCGCTACCGGATGGAATACTCATGGAGTAACACAAAAGTTGGTCGATGCTTATGCTATGAATGACGGTACAGATATACCCGGTAAAGATAAGGAAATTGGCCGCGGGGATGGTTCCGAACGCATAAGTGGTTATGTTACCGAGGAGGATTATGTAGCTGGCCAGTACAAACCACTGATGCCTGATGTTTCTTTACAGTATGCTAACCGCGAACCCCGGTTTTATGCATCTGTGGCTTTCAATGGTAGTTTCTGGTCATTGTTAAATGAGTCCCAAGAACGTAACCGTAACCAACAGGTGTTTTATTACCGTAATAATGATAAAGGAAACGGATTTAATTCATCCAATGCTTATTGGTTGCGAACAGGCTTTGGGGTGAAAAAATATGTTCACACGAATGATACTTATGAGGGTGGAGATAGCAATAATATTGTATTTAAACCTGAGCCTGCCATTCGCTATGCAGATATATTGCTTATGTATGCAGAAGCATTGAATGAATTAGATGGGGCGTATAACATTCCAGCATGGAACGGCGGAACATATGATATCACGCGCAATATCACAGAGATGCAAAAAGGGATTCATCCTGTACGCATCCGCGCCGGAGTACCCGACTATCCGGTCAATGTTTACAATGACAAGGATGAGCTAAGAAAAAGTTTGAAGCGAGAACGTTTCATTGAACTTTTGGCAGAAGGCCAGCGATACTATGACTTGCGCCGTTGGATGGATGCTGATGTAGAAGAGTCTTTGCCTATATATGGTTGTAATGTTCTTATGAATATGGAGGAACGGGATCTTTTTCATCAGCCTGTAGCTGTATGGGCACTCGAAACTACTTTTGCAGATAAGATGTGGTTTTGGCCGATTAGCCTAACGGAACTCAAACGGAATAACCGTCTTACGCAAAATCCAGGATGGAATTATAACGATTAATAAAACATATATCATGAATAAACCATTTATACAATTTCTTTCGCTCATGCTGCTTTTAATTTGCGGCTCATGTAATGATGAGTGGACCGAAGAACAATTTGAAAATTACATATCATTTAAGGCACCCGTAACAAGCGAAGGTGTTAGCAATATCTATATTCGCTATAAGGGAGATGAGAAAACGACATTCAAGCAACCTTTGATTGTTAGTGGGTCTAAAACAAATGCTCAAGACAGAACAGTGCATGTCGCTGTAGACTCCGATACATTGGATGTACTGAATTATGAGCGCTTTCAAAATCGTGAAGATTTTTATTATAGGGAGTTAAATAGTGAATATTATACTATTCCCTCTCTTGTGGAGATCAAGGCTGGTGAGAATACTTCATTAATGGGCATTGATTTTACATTAAAGGATATCGATATGGTAGATAAGTGGGTGCTACCCTTAACTATAGAAGATGACCCATCTTATGATTATGTGGCAAACCAGCGCAAAAATTACCGAAAAGCACTTTTACGCATACATCCGTTCAATGACTACTCGGGTACCTATAGCGGTACTGCACTGAAGACAGTAATGGAAGGTTATGAAGATGAGACACCTGTTGTAAAAGCCGAAATAAGATCCTATGTAGTGGATGAAAATACCACATTCTTCTATGCAGGAAATATAGATGAAGACCGCCAAGACCGACGCAACTATAAAATATATGCAACTTTTGATGATACCGGCGGAGTCACATTCTATGCAGATAATCCTGACATGCAGTTTCAAGTAAATAAAGATGCAAGTTATACAATCACTGAACAAATGGATGAAATTCGTCCTTATCTTTTACACAGGTATATAACCATTAATAATATTGATTATCAGTTTTCAGATTATACTATGGTACCCAACGTAGATATTAATTATAAAGTTTCGGGGTCGTTGATTCTAGAGCGTCGATTAAATACCCAGATTCCAGATGAAGACCAAGCTATAGAATGGTAATAATGGAATGTAACTATACGGTTGAAAAAATGGGAAGTAAACCCAGGAAATATTGTTAATTTAAAATCTAGAAAATATGTATTTAAATATAATATACAATAAAAGGAGATTATATGCTCTTTGTTTAATATTGGCTTTTGTAAGTATTGGCTTTTACGGTTGTCAAAGTGATGATAAGGAAGAGATGACATTTCCGTCCTTTGACTCTTCGAAACCCGTTGTGGTTTCTGGTTTCACTCCTGAATCAGGTGGTGCAGGGCAGCGTCTTGTTATTTACGGAAAGAACTTTGGAACAGATCCTAACATAGTATCAGTTTTTGTTGGGGGAAAAGAGGCAAAGGTAATCAGCGTAAATGGTGAGTCGCTTTACTGTCTGGTACCCAAGCAAGCATTTGGTGGTGATATTGAAGTGCGTATCGGGGAACAGGATAGACAGGTAATCGCTTATTCTGACACGAATTTTGACTATGAGCGCAAGATGGTGGTATCTACCGTGGTCGGATACAAAAATGACCGGGGTGATGAACCCTGGAAGGACGGTAAATTCATGTCTGATGATCAGAATGATATGGCGAGTGGGTTTTGGGAACCCTCATTCATGAAGTTTGATCCACTCAATCCAAAACATTTATGGGTAACATTTGATTTTAACAATGGTCTTTACCTAATCAATTTTGCAGATAGTACAGTAACCAAAAAACGCTCGGATTTTGACCGACCACGGAGTATTGATTTTACGAATGATGGTCAATATATGATTATTGCGGAAGACCGTGGCGGAGAAAATGACCGGGCAACATACCGGTTATCACGTGACAAAGATTGGCAAGATAGGGAGATTTTAACGAGATACAGGCAATGTAATGGTGCGTCGGTCCATCCGGTGAATGGAGAACTGTATTTCAACAGTTATGAGAAGGGGCAGTTTTTCCGTTTCGATCTAAATAAATATTTCAGTGAAGGACTGGGAGATAAAGAATACGAAACCTTATTTGTGGTTCATGATCCACAATGGGAATATAAGATTTCTATACATCCATCTGGAAATTACGCCTATATTTTGGTAACAAATCAACACTACATCCTCCGTGTTGATTATAATTGGGAAAAGAAACAGTTTAATCAACCCTATCTGGTATGTGGTCAACTTAAAAGTGCCGATTATCAAGATGGAGTGGGCTCTAGTGTTCGTATGAGAAATCCCTACCAAGGGGTATTCGTGAAAAATGATGACTATGTTGAAGCAGGTAAGCCAGACGAATATGACTTTTATTTTACAGATCAGCATAATCATGCTATTCGAAAATTGACCCCCGAAGGTAGTGTAACCACATTTGCTGGAAGGGGAAGTTCAAGTATTAATCCTGATCCATGGGGTTATGTAAACGGTGACCTGAGAGAGGAAGCTCGGTTTGACAGACCATCTGGAATTGCTTATAATGAGGAAGAACATGCTTTTTACATAGGAGACCAGGCGAATCACCGTATTCGTAAAATAGCTTTTGAGGATATAGATGAATGATTCTGAGACCGATAAAAAATAAACTAAAGTCAAAATAACTTTAGTTTATACGAGAATTTAATCCTGAGCCGAGTCGAAGGGAGCCCAAGAGGGGGAGCAGAGCTATAGAGAGCCTTCAACGAAAGTTGAGGGCTTTTTAGTTTTAGCTGTATTTGAGAACATAACTTCCCTTTCCAACTAAAAGTCAACTTGTCAAGTTTTTGAATGGAGTAAAATTAAATAGTATTTTGCGTAAATAAATCTAATTAATATCAAACTTAAACCGGTACAAATAGGGTGCTTTGTTGGCAGCTCCAGTAAATTTCTTTTCTAGTCTTTCTAAAACATCAAGGTCTAACATTTTTTTTTGAAAATTATTTCTACGAAAGGGTTTGTCATAAACAGCTTCGTATAATTCTTGCAGTTCTTTCATGGTAAATTTTTCTGGAAGTAGGTTAAAGCCAAGCAGTTTGTTGTCTAAATTTAAACGCAAGGCATCTAAAGCCTTACTGACTTGTTTTCGGTGATCCATTATCATCAGAGGTAAATCATTTATATCATACCAATAAATAGATTCATCTATACTCATTAATTTAGGGATCACTTTATTGATATCAACTAATGCATAATACCCAATTGAGATAAAGCGTTGCGTTAGCCATTCAAGGGTGTGACCATGAAAATTATTACTAGAAAATTTATCTCCACCTTGTGCTCGAATGGCATTCATAAGGGTAAGATTTGTTCTAGAGACTTCGCCGAATACATGATATTGTTCGAGAAAAATATTGTTTATTCCGGTTCTTTCTTTAAGAATTCGTTTAGCCGCTTGATCTATACTCTCTTCTTGTAAAATAAAACCACCAGGCAAAGTCCAATAGCCATCTTTAAGAGCAAGCTTTGGGACAAGAACTTTTAGCTGGTTGTCATCATAACCAAATATGACGCAATCAATTGAAAGTTGGTTAATAAATTTTTTAGTCCTATTCAACGTTGTGGTAGTTTAGAATTTTACAAGGTATAAGTTATTGAATAATAATGGTGTTTGTAGTTAATCTAGTGGGTTCTATTTCAAATGCCAATAGCAAAAGTAAGAAATAAATTACTATTGTCTTTTAGCTAGACAATAGTAATTTATTTCTATATTTGACTAATTTCTAAAATGTTAAACATGAAATCCTATAGACTCTTTGCCGCTTGTTTTGCTTTACTATTTATTTTTAATTCCTGTACAGAAAGGCAAAATACAAATGTATTAGTATTTAGTAAAACGGATGGCTTTCGTCATGAATCTATTGATGCTGGTAAAGATGCTTTGTTGAAAATGTCTAAAGAGAAAAGCTTTAAGGTAATTTTCACCGAAGATGCGGAACAGTTTAATGATAATGAATTAAAAAAATACAGTGCAGTAGTGTTTTTAAATACTACTGGTGATGTGTTGAATAATATGCAGCAAAATGCATTTGAAAGATACATTCAAGCCGGCGGGGGTTATGTTGGGATCCATTCTGCAACAGATACTGAATACGAATGGCCTTGGTATGGAGAACTAGCAGGGGCTTATTTCCTAGATCATCCTTCTACACCAAGTAATGTGCAAAAAGGGAAATTTACGGTGACCCAAAAAGAGCATTGGGCTACTAAAGGCATGCCCGAAACATTTGAACGGGAAGACGAGTTTTATAGTTTTAAAAATATTTCATCAAAAATTAATGTGGTCTTGACACTGGATGACAAGAGTTTTGTTGGAGGTAGTAATCCAGATTATCACCCTATGAGTTGGTATCATGACTTTGATGGTGGGCGTGCCTTTTATACGGCTATGGGGCATACCGATGAAACTTATGTGGAACCACTTTTCTTAAATCACCTTTGGGTTGGTATTCACTATGCCATAGGAGGAGATGCACCAAAGGCATTAGATTACACTATGTCCAGACCTGAGGAGAATAGATTTACCAAGGTTGTGTTAGCAGAAAAATTAGACGAACCCATTGAAATAGCTGTACTTGACGATGAAAGAATACTGTTTATTCAGAGAAAAGGTGAAGTTAGATTGTATAATTTAAAAACCAAAGAGCTAAAAACTATTGGGAAAATCCCTGTAAACTTAAAGTATGTAAATAAAGATGGAGTAGAATCAATGGCAGAGGATGGGCTACTTGGATTAAATAAAGATCCAAATTTTGCAGAAAATCATTGGATATATCTTTTTTATTCACATATAACAGAACCCGTAAATGTACTTTCAAGGTTTGAAATAAAGGATGATGAATTGTTGATGGATTCTGAAAAGGTATTACTAAAAATACCGGCACAAAGAGAAGAATGTTGTCATACTGGAGGTTCAATTGCTTGGGATAAAGAAGGTAATTTATATTTGTCTACAGGTGATAATACCAATCCACATGGATCAAATGGGTATAGCCCAAGTGATGAACGGGAAGGAAGAGGTCCATGGGATGCTCAAAAATCTTCGGCAAACACGAATGATCTTCGGGGTAAAATTATAAGAATTAAACCAAATGCAGATGGTACTTATACCATTCCTGAAGGGAATCTTTTTGCAGAAGGTGTGGAGAAGACTCGTCCAGAGATTTATACAATGGGGCATAGAAATCCGTATCGAATTTCAGTAGATCAACATACAGGTTTTGTCTATTGGGGTGATGTAGGGCCTGACGCTTCTAAGCCAGATTCTTTAAGAGGACCTGCAGGACATGATGAAATTGGACAAGCGCGAGAAGCAGGAAATTTTGGTTGGCCACATTTTGTGGGAAATAATAAAGCCTATAATAAATATGACTTTCAAAATAATAAATCATTAGCAAAATGGGATGCCAATGCACCCCAAAATACCTCTCCGAATAATACAGGTTTAACACAACTTCCACCTGCTCAAAATGCTTTTGTATGGTACCCATATGGTGAGTCTCCGGAGTTTCCATTAGTTGGTACAGGAGGAAGAAATGCAATGGCGGGTCCAATTTTTTATTCAGAAGATTTTAAAAATTCAGAGAGAGCATTTCCTAAATATTATGATGGAAAACTTTTCGCTTACGATTGGATGCGTGGTTGGATTATGTCTATTTCCATGAATAATGAAGGCGATTTAACTTCTATGGAATATTTTATGCCAAGTTATAAATTTAGCAATCCTATGGATATGGAGTTTGCCGCGAATGGGGATCTTTATATGTTAGAATACGGCACAGGCTGGTTTACAGGTAATGACGATGCTCGCCTTATCCGTATCGAATACAATGGAGGAAATCGTAAACCACAGATTCAAATGGCAGCCAATCAAATGGGTGGAGCTGTACCTTTTAATTTAAAGTTAAATACAAAGGGCACAACCGATGCAGATTTTGATGACTTAAAATATACTTGGGAGATAACATCAGCTAATGGTTTTAATAAAACAATACATGCGCCTGAAGCCAACCTAACACTTTCTAATGTTGGTGTTTATACTATTGTTCTTACTGTTGATGATGGTAAAGGTGAGCTTAACACGCAAACAATGGAAGTGGTTGCTGGTAATGAGCCTCCCGTTTTAAGTTTAGAAATGCCTCATAATAATAAGAGTTTTTATGAACCAAATGCTACTATAGATTATAGTATAAAGGTTAATGATAAAGAAGATGGTAGCTTGGATAATGGCATTAATTCTGATGAGGTGGCAGTTACTATTGATTATTTAGCAGAAGGATTCGATAAAATTGAAATTGCACAAGGACATAGAAGTGCCGATGAGACAGCACAATTTGCGGCAGGAAAAAAGGCAATTGAAGCTAGTGATTGTATGGCATGCCATAAAACAAAAGAAAAGTCTATTGGTCCTTCTTATTATGATGTGGCTAAAAAATACAAAGATGATGCAGCGGCATTAGAAAATTTAAGTAAAAAGATTATTTCTGGAGGTGGTGGAGTTTGGGGAGAAACTCCAATGGCAGCACACCCAAAATTATCAACTGAAGAGGCAGCTGAAATGGTGAAATACATTCTCAATATGGCTAATGCAAAGGTAAAAGAGAATACCTTACCTACTACGGGATCATTTGTCGCGAAAGTTGCCGAAGATGACCAAGGAAAAGGGGTGTATATTATGCGTGCAGCTTACGAAGATAATGGTGCCAATGGGATGTCTCCTTTGCAAGTTGAAAAATCATTTGTATTGAAATCGTCAAAACTTGATCTACATGGTTTCGATACTTATGTAGATGTTAATAAAATGTCATTTGATGGGAATAAATTGACTATCCCTTCAAAATCGGGTGCCTATATGGTATTGAAACAGATAGATCTAAACGGATTGTCATCTTTACAATTAGCAGCAGCGGCTCCAATAGGACAATTGAATGCGGCAGGTGGTAAAGTAGAATTGCATTTAGGTAGCCCAGACGGTACATTAATTGGAACATCCGATTTTTTAGAAGCTTCTGATACGGGAGGATTTGCACCTAGTGTACTGAATACTCCTATTAGCCTTCCAAATAATTTTGACAGGCAATCTCAAGATTTATATATGGTATTTATAAATAAAAATGCTGCTGAAGGCCAATCACTTATGGTTGTTATGGGGGCTGAATTTAAAATGATAAAATAAAAATTTATAGGAACTCATAAAGAAAGAAGTTTGGTTTTAAGTAATCAAACTTCTTTCTTTTTAAAATATCCCTTAATTTTATTCCCTAAATCAAACCTAATTTTTCAAAATAAAATTTAATGAAAAAAAATTTCTTTCTAGGAGTATTCCTTTTTTTAGCAATTTATTCTAATGTTTTTTCTCAAGTTACAATTCGTGGAGAAGTTCAAGATAACCAAGGAACACCACTATCAGATGCTCATGTGACTTTAGAACCTACAAATAAATTCGCAATTACAGATGTTCAAGGTGTTTTCAATATCACAGGTGTAAATGCAGGTAGTTATCGCTTAATAATTTCTTATTTGGGACTCAAAACCTATACCGAAAACATTGAAGTTGGAACAGAAGATTTGTCGTTCTCAATGATTTTAGAAGATGATCTTTTAAACTTACAGAATATTGTTATAACAGGCAATTTTGAACCGCGAACTAAATTAGAATCTAGCACATCGGTTACCACACTTGAATCTAAGGCCATTAGGCAAGTGATTTCTCGAGGTACTGCTGACTTATTACAAGCAATTCCAGGTACCTTTACCGACGCTTCAGCAGGAGAAGTATTTACCCGAGTGTATACCAGAGGTGTTTCTGCTTCTGCAGAAGACGATATGGGCTGGTATTATCTTTCATTACAAGAAGATGGTCTTCCTGTTAGTTTAGTACAGCATTCATATTACAGTCCCGATATTTTTCACCGGGTAGATATCACAACACAAAGAGTGGAAGCCATAAGGGGTGGTAGTGCTGCAATCACAGCTCTTAACGGTCCCGGAGGAATTTACAATTTTATTTCTCAAGGTCCTCGTGATACATTTGGGGGAGAGGTACAACTTCAAGGAGGTGTACAAGGCGAAGGTAACCCTACTTTTAGAGTAGACGGAACCTTTGGCGGGCCTATTGCAAATAACTGGTTTTATAATGTTGGTGGGCATTATCGTAAAGATGATGGGGCTCGAAATACGGACTTTACGTTCAGTAAAGGAGGACAAGTAAAGTTTAATGTGGTAAAAACACATGCAAATGGTTACTTAAAGTTTTACGGGAAAATTCTTGATGATTTTACAAACAGATATACCGGGGTGGCTGCTACCGATTGGAATGATCCTAAAGCTGCTTTTGGTCAAGATTTTAATTCTACCGCCTTGATGATGCCTGCTTTTACAGCAAACGTACCTGATGGCAGGGGAATTAGTACAGGGGCAACCAATGAGTTTGATCCTTCTCAGGGTGTTCATGCACAGGATCGTGCTTTTGGACTTGATGTGCAGCAAGATCTGGGACAAGATTGGTCATTGCGATTTAACTTGAAGTATTCTAATAAAAATGCAAATTGGCAAACAGCAATCAGTAATGCTTTTGTTTCTTTAAGCGACCCTACGGCTTATTTTATTAGTGGAGCACAGTTTCCAATAGGACAAATTGTTTTTAAAGATGCAGTATCTAATGCTGAAGTAGCTCGCTTGGATAATAGTGGGATTCTTGCTGGAGAACCATTTGCATATATTGGAGCAGGAACATTACCCTACGATGCTATTATGGGTACAGCTTCGTGGATGAAACAGAATAAATCAAAGGAGTGGATGAACCAGATTACCATAAGAAAAACGACCGAAAAGCATGATTTGAATTTTGGCTTTGCGGGTGGTTTTTCTAATACATCTTTATATACCCAAGGTAGTTTTGGCTATGTAACCTATGAGCCAAATCCGAGAATGTTAGAAGTAACTTTGGAAAACCCTGGAGAGCCTATAGTTGCCTTATCCGATGAAAATGGATTAAGTAATTATGGAGGTTTGTTTTTTGATAATTCGAGAGCAGACGTTCGTCAGGGCGCTTTTTTTGTTAATGATCATTTCAAAATTGTAGATCGTCTTTATTTTGATTTAGGATTCCGTTATGAGGCAATTAAACATAAAGGAAGCAAGGATCAAACGGCTTCTTTTCAGCAGGATGGTGGTGTAGATGGAGATCCATTGACCGATTACGATAACGGTCTTTTAATGCCAACTGGTGTTCAAGACGACTTTGACTTTACGTATGATTATCTTTCTTTTTCTACCGCATTAAATTATAAGATTACTAATGATGTAGCACTATTTACTCGTTTTTCTTCGGGAAATAAAGCTCCAGAACTAAACTATTATTTCAATAACTTCACAAATGTTCCTATCAACCAAAAAGGAGCAGTTCAAGAAATTACTCAGCTAGAGTTGGGGCTAAAGTATAGTAATAATGATTTTTCTGCGACGGCAACAGCTTTCTGGAGTGAATTAAAAAATATTGGTATCGCAGATTTCGCATTTGATTCTGATAACGGTAGTGTATTTTACACTCCTATCCAGTTTAATAATTCTAGAACAGTTGGTTTTGAATGGGAAAGCGCTTATGCATTAAGCTCTAGTTTAACCGTAAGTTTTAATGGTGTTTTACAAGATCCAATCGCAACAAAATGGACGGTTTACGATGCAGCTGGGTCAGTCGATACCGCTGATGATTCTACAACCGACTATTCAGATAACACCTTACCCTTTAATCCTAAGGTACTATTTAATTTGGGTGCTGAATATGAAAAAGATAAATTTAATGCCTTTTTGAAATGGCAATTTATGGGGGAACGTGAAGGTAATGTTGCAAATGCTTTTCAATTGTCAGCCTATAGTATTTTTAATTTAGGCTTGGGGTATGAAATCAATCAAAATTTGTCGCTGAATTGTATGGTAACAAATCTTTTTAATTCAGACGGTTTAGCCAATTTTTTTGGAGCGAACAGCTTTGGTGCTAGTGCAAATGGTGCCACTTCAGAATTTATTCAGGCTAATCCCGATGCTAGTTTTGTCGTAGTTCCTGTACTACCAAGAGGTATGATGGTGAGACTAGGGTATCGATTATAGGATTGTGAAAATGGTTTCATAGCCATTGCTATAAATTTTCGCTGAATAACAATCTAAGGATGGTTTAAGGAAGTCAGCATAGCTATAAAAGCCTTTCAAGAAATTGAAAGGCTTTTATAGTTTTTACATTCTTTATGAATTAATTTGCGAATTATTTAAACCCTGTAATAATCAGCCTTCCAATTTTTAATGGCCATTTTTATTTCCTTGCTAGATAATTTTTCTTTCAAAGCTCTTTCTGTTAATTGCAAAAACTCTTCATCACTAGAAAAACGAAGTGCAATTATTTGTGACATTCTTAGCTCTGGAGGTAATAATTTTCCTGTCATCACATAATGTCGAAGGTTTTCTTCTGCTTTTATAGCTCTGTCTTGAGCCTTTAATGGAAAGATTCTTATGTACCAAGCAAGTAGTATTAAAATAATGGCGATTAGAACAACCATTGATGCCAAATACAAGTTCTCTGCAGTTGCATGTATAAGGTGATTTACCGCACCTATTAATAATGCTAAAAGGGCTATAAATAATACACCATGAAATCCTATTACTAATCTACCGTGATTTTTTAAATTCTGTTCTTTCATTTTTTAATTTGATGTTAAAGTTTATGTTATCATTATTGCGATTCTAAGAGCATTGTAAGAGATTAATTTTATTATTCGTAGTGCTTACCAACTCTTAATAATCAGGGTTTATTAGCTTTTTAAGGGCTTCATTTACCCTTGCAATAGGTAATGTACACCTTTGTTCTTTAAAGTTTGTATTGCTTTTGATAAAATATTAAAGAATCTATTACCGAAAATAAAAGAGAGGCAGAGCAATGATATTCGTAGCTACCGTTTTTTAGAGCTCTTTCTTTCAGTGGAATTTTTAATAACCATCTTCAAAACATAAAATTAATTCTAGCAATATTAACAATTTGAAATATTATTTAACATATTGTTTTTTAATAAATTAGGAAAAAAATAACATGTGGTGTAATTTTTGAGGTTGATTATTAACTAGTTTTAGGCAGAATAAAAACCAACCGATCATGAAAAAACGAATCTTAATCATAGGAATTCCTATTGTAATACTTCTCCTTGGCTATTCTTTTTTTAAAACTGATGCAGAAGAAGATATTTCGATTAAAGCTGAAGTTGTAAAAGGAGAGTTCTTAAATGAAGTAATAATTTCCGGAGAGGCACAATCTACAAGCCTTAAGAATATTGATGGTCCAGACAACCTACGTAAATTCAGATTAAATAATATCAAAATACAAGATCTAATTCCTGAGGGAACTGTGGTTAGTAAAGGAGATTATGTGGGTAGACTTGACCCTTCTTCAGTGAATGAACAAATTATTGATGCACGTTTAAATTTAGAAAGTGCTGAGTCGCAATTCACACAAGAACAACTAGATACTACATTAACACTAAAGCAAGAGCGAACAGCTATAAAAGATATTCTATTTAATATTGAAGAAGATAAGCTAGAGCTGAAACAATCGATATATGAGTCACCGGTTACCATAAAACAATTAGAAATAAAAATTGAAAGAGCCGAACGTGATTTAAAAGAGAAAAAAGAGAATTATTCGATTAAAAAAAGAAAGGCAGTGGCTAAAATGGTTCAGGTGGGTACAGAGGTCTCTAAGATAAGAACACGATTGGAGGACTTGATTGAACTTCAAGCTTCATTTACGATAAATTCGGACGCGAACGGGATGATTACCTATGCCAAAAATTGGGACGGTAGTAAAAAGAAGGTTGGCTCTGATATAAGTCCATGGGATTTGACAATAGCCACCTTACCAGATTTAACAAAAATGGAATCCAAAACCTACTCAAATGAAGTAGATATAAGAAAAATAAAGAAAGATCAGGCAGTGTCTGTTGGTTTTGATGCTTTTCCTGATATCGTTATGGAGGGTATTGTTACGAGTGTAGCCAATGTTGGAGAAAATAAAAGAGGCTCTGATATTAAGCTATTTCAAGTATCTATAAAATTAAATGAATCTAATACAAGTATTAGACCAGGGATGACCACTTCGAATAGAATTTTGATTCAAAAAGAAAAAGATGTATTAATGATTCCTTTGGAGGCCGTTTACTCCAAAGACTCTATTAGTTATGTATATATAGATTCAGGTTTTTCTATTGATAAAAGACAAATTGAGTTAGGGGATTCTAATGAGGATGTTATTATCGTCAAGAGCGGACTAAAAGAAAAAGACGTGGTTTATTTGACTAAACCAAAGGGATTAGAAGAAAAAAGTATTGCACAGTTAAGGTAATCATCCTATGATTGACAAAATACTCGTAGAGACCATAAAATCAAATATTACTGAAGCCATTCGTGTAATATTAGCAAACAAAGTGCGTACATTTTTAACGGCCTTAGGCATAATATTTGGCGTTGCTGCGGTAATAACCATGTTGGCTATTGGAAAGGGAGCAGAAAAAGAGATTCTATCCCAGTTAGAATTAGTGGGGGTGAATAATATAGTAGTTTCACCAATACCCGATGAGGCCGATGAAGATGCTTCAAATGATGATGAGGGTGGTGCAAAAGAAGTCATTAGATTTTCAAAGGGATTGGATTTATTGGACGTCACTAGCATTCAAAAAAATATTCCAACCGTTAAACAACTAAGTCCCGAGATTATTCTAGAAACGTATATGATTAAAAAGGGTAGACAAAGCCCCGTTAAGTTAATTGGAGTAACTAATTCCTTTTTCGAGACCTCTAATATTCATATCGGTCAAGGAAAAAAATTTACTGAAGTACAATCCGTCAATGCTTTGCCAGTTTGCATTATTGGTGAAAAAGTAGAAAAAAAATTATTCACTGGTGAAAGTGCCATTGGTAAGCATATAAAAGTTAAAGATGTTTGGCTCAAGGTTATTGGAATCATAGAGGAAAAATTAATTTCAGAAACAGCTCAGGAGAATTTAGGAATTAGAGACCTTAACCAAGATGTTTATATTCCCATTAAAACATTTTTAGTACGGTATAAAGATCGAAAAATAGTTAGCGACCAAACCTTAGACCTTAGTGGGGGAGGAATGATTATTATCGGAGGAAATAATAATGGCCCTAAGAAAAGGATTCCTAGAGGTAATTATCATCAAATAGATAAGCTAACCATACAGGTAAATAATTCCAATGAATTAAAAGCCACCGCAGAAGTAATCAGTAAAATGCTAAAAAGAAAACATAATGGGATGTTGGATTTTGAAATTTCAATACCTATCAATCTCTTAAAGCAGCAACAAAAGACAAAGCAGATTTTCAATATCGTTTTAAGTATAATAGCAGGAATATCGTTATTGATTGGTGGTATTGGGATTATGAACATTATGTTGGCATCAATATTAGAAAGAACCAAAGAAATTGGGATTATGAAGGCTATCGGTGCTACGAAGCAAGATATCATTTTGCAATTTTTGTCTGAATCTGTTTTGATTAGTCTCAGTGGTGGTATTGTAGGTTGTTTATTGGGGATAATATCCTCCTATATACTAGAACTCGCAACCGATATTGAAACGATAGTGTCTATGAGTTCTATTCTGTTATCTTTTTTTGTAGCCACTTTTATTGGTCTCATTTTTGGGGTCTTACCTGCTAAATCTGCGGCAAATAAAAATCCTATTGAGGCTATAAGACATGAATAGAAATTAATAATCTAATATTTAGAATACATCATAATTCCATAGTGATTAAAACCAACCAAATGAAAAAAACTCTATTTTTCCTTTTTCTGATTTTCCATACATTTAGCTATGGTCAATCTCAAAAAATTAAATTAGCTGAAGCCATTAAGATAGCTCAAAAAAAATCTCCGCAATATGTTAGAGCGTTAAATACACACCAAGGTAGTTACTGGAGGTATAGAAATTATGTTGCTGACTTTTTGCCGCAATTTAGTTTAAGTGCAACGCTGCCAGAATACTCAAATTCTATTAGACGAATTACAAATGATGAAGGGCAAGATATTTTTGTAAAGCAAAATCAATCTGTTATTGATGCAAATTTAAGAATAGAGCAAAAAGTTCCCTATACTGGTGGGGCATTTTCATTAAATACGCAATTAGAACGTGTGGATAATTATGGTACAATGAAAACAACTAACTATTCGCTAATTCCTTTCTCTATAAATTATTACCAAAATTCACTTTTTTACAATCCATATAAATGGAATCGTCAAATAGAACCGCTGCGGTATGAGGAATCTAAACGTAACATTATTGAAAATATGGAGGATATTTCTTTAACCACCTGTCTGCGTTATTTTGGATTGCTAAAGGCTCAGGTAAGTTTGGATATTGCAAAGAAAAATTTATCTAACCAAGATACGCTACTACAAATTACGCAAGGAAGATTTAAAATTGGAAAGATTGCAGAAAATGAGTTATTACAAATAGAATTGAGTCATTTAATTTCAAAAAACAATGTGACGACAAACACAATTTTGTTAAAAAAAACTTCACAAGATCTAGCGCGATTTTTAGAATTAGATACAGAAACAATTGAGCTTGAAGTGCCAGAAAAACTAACGGAGTTTGGGGTTAATATAGAAAAGGCATTGACAGAAGCTTCAACCAATAGAAAATCTGTAATAGAGTTTAGACGGAGACGCTTGGAAGCAGAACAAAGATTGGCACAAGTTAAAGGAAGTAATCGTCTAGAAATAGATGTTAGAGCCAACTTCGGTTTAAACAGACGGGCAGAGGAGTATAATGATCTTTTTCAAGATTATGACAAACAACAAAATGTTTCTGTTACTCTGGGAATTCCAATATTTGATTGGGGGGTATCTAAATCAAGACGAAAAATGGCGGAGGCTGATTTGAATTTAGTTGAGAATGATATTAAACAAGAAAAACAGGCTTTTGAACAAGAAATATATTTACATACATTAAACTGGTCTAGCCAGAGAGATTTCTTGGCAACTTCTGAAAAGGCTAAAGAAATTGCCTTGAAAAGATATGAAATCACCAAGGAACGATATATGCTTGGCAAGATTACCATAACCGATCTAAACATAGCACAGGAAGAAAAAGACAAGGCAGTGGTAGGCTATCTTAATTCTTTAGAAAAGTTTTGGGTTGATTATTACACACTTAGACGATTAACACTTTATGATTTTGCGGTGGATGAGAAAATTACAATTGAGGATATTATATTCGATTAGCCGTTATTTTGAAATATTAAAACCCCAAATAATCTGGATTAGATAGCTGCTTAAGCGCTTCATTTACCGTGGCTACAGGTAATTTACACGTTTGCTCTTCGCACACAAATATCAAAGTTTCTTTTGAAGAATACCTGCCTTTAAATAAGGGGAGCTCACTTTTCATGGTACTTCCAATTACGATGCTATTGGGCATAGTGTGCGCATGTAATTCTTGAACTAAAGCCTTGGCATTATCTCCCACAACCGCTATTTCATAAAAAGGATGCGTGGTTTTTAATAATAAGGAATTCCATTTCGAATAATTAGACGGACTTTCAGTAACTTGTGGAACAACAGAGGCAAGCATGTTTTGCGCTTTCTGAGTAAATTCTATAGTATACATAATATGACCTATTGTAAATAGGTTATGTGCGGCAACGGCATTAGGTGAAGGGATAACACCATCATCTATCTTTAAAATTTTTGAAATTAGGTTTTCATCGGCACTATAAACAAATAAGCCAGATTCCGGATCATTAAAATCTTCTTGAACAATAGTATTTAATGCTATCGCTTGATTAAGATAGCTAGTATCTAAGGTTACTTCATATACATCTAAAGCAGCATTTGCTAAAAAGGCATAATCTTCTAAAAAACCAGGAATTTTTTTACTTTCTTTTTTATACGAATGAACTAATTTATTTTTTTCACCACTGTTATTTGTGATAAATTCTAAATCAGCAATTGCTCTTTGTAAATATTCTTCATTATGAAATGCTTTATAGGCATCTACAAAACCAGAAATTAATAAAGCATTCCATGAAGTGATAATCTTATCATCTTTACGTGGTGCTATTCTAGAATTTCTGGCTTTCATTAATAGTTTTTGCCATTTAGAAATTTGCTCATTTAAGCTGGATAAATTCAAATTTTTTTCTTTAGCAAATGCACCTCGGTATTTTAAAGTGTGAATTACGTAGGCGTTATTTTCCCATACTTGCTTAGGGGTAATACCATAGAATTCTCGGAATAAATCAAAATCTTTCTGGAGCACAGTTTTCAACTCTTCTTGTGTCCATACATAATATTTACCCTCTTCACCTTCACTATCCGCATCAATTGCTGCGTAGTATCCTCCTTTTGGATTTTTCATTTCTTGCTCAATGAATTCCAGAGTTTCTTCTGCAATCGTCTTGTAAAGTGGGTCTTTGAATGTTATATATGCTTTGGAGTATAAACTTACTAATTGGGCATTATCGTAGAGCATTTTTTCAAAATGCGGTATTTTCCAGTACGCATCTGTACTATATCTAAAAAAACCACCTCCAATATGATCATACACTCCGCCCATAGCCATTTTGTCTAGGGAGGTCTTAACAAAAGACAAGGCTTCAGCATCATGAGTTATGGTGGCATAATCTAAAAGAAAACTTAGATTCACAGGGAGCATGAATTTTAGATCTCCTTTATTTCCTCCCCATTCCATATCCCAATTAGATTTCCAATTGCTAATACTTGTGGTTAATGTATTTTTATTAAGCATTTCGGCACTATCTGAAGGCTCAATAATATTAACTTCTTCTATTCCAGCTGCAAGCCTATCTGCATAAGCCCGTGCTTCTTCAGGGTTAGTTTTATATTTAGTACTTATATCAGTTAAGATTTTAATCCATTGGGCTGTAGTATGGTAAGTGCCACCATAAAGTGGTTTACCGTCTGGTAACGTAATAATGTTTAAAGGCCAACCACCTTGTCCTCTTAACAATTGTATAGCAGTCATATAAATTTGGTCTACATCTGGGCGTTCCTCACGATCAACTTTAATATTTACAAAATTTTCATTCATCAATTTGGCAACAACTTCATTTTCAAATGTTTCCTCTTCCATAACATGACACCAATGGCATGAACTATAACCAATACTTACAAGTACTAATTTATTTTCTTTGGCAGCAGTTTCTAGTGCGTGCTTGCTCCAAGGCTTCCAATCTACAGGATTATGTGCGTGTTGAAGTAGGTAAGGACTTGTTTCATGAACTAAATCATTTGTAAAAGCATGCTCTTTTTTGTTTTGATTAGGATCATTTCCCTTGCAAGACAGAAGAATAGTTAATAAAATACTATACAGCGTATATTTAAAATTAGATTTTGACATCATTGCGTACCTAGTTTATATTTGGATGTGATATAATATATGAAAATAGGGAATATATTTTTACTTCTACAATAGCGCATAAAATAACAATTCTAATTCGTATAGAAATAATCAGGATACTATAGATAGGGGTAATGACTTATTTAATAATCAACCAATAACAATATGCCTAAATTTACTAATTGTAGATCTTCGATTGCAATAAATTAAGTGAACATGAATCCTCAAGAGGCTTTTTTATAAGTCAAAAATCTAATTGAAATTCATTTACAATTTCTAATATTAATTATTATTGTATCATTATTGGTACAATAATAATTTTATAGCTAGATTATTTTCACTTTCTTGTTGAAAAATTAAGTGTTGACTACAAAAAAGCTAAAACCTCTTTTACCACAGGAAGACTACCTGCCACATGTGGCTTACGACTGTGTTATATTTGGTTTTGATGGCAAAGAGCTGAAAATACTTATTCTAGAATACCATAATACGGGTTATTTTGCTTTGCCTGGTGGTTTTATTAAAGTAAGCGAGAGTATTGATACGGCTGTGAAACATGGTTTAAAAGAACGCACGGGATTAGATAATATATATTTAGAACAGTTTTACACCTTCGGAAGTATGTCAAGAGTAGCACCAGATACAATGCGGACTATTTTAAAGGCTAATGATTTTGATTGTGTAGAAAGCAATTGGTTATTTGATCGATTTATATCAGTAGCTTATTACGCCTTAATTAATTACAATTCCGTCACCCTTAAACCTGATGAATTTTCAGATTCAATAAATTGGTATGCGATAGATGAATTACCTGATTTGATGATGGATCATAATGAAATATCAAAAAAAGCCTTACAGGTTTTAAGAGCCAATCTTGAGAAAAATCTAATTGGCATGAATTTGCTTCCAGACAAATTTACCATGAAAGAATTAAAGGAAGTATATGAGGTTATATTAGGAGAAAAACTTGGGCGAACTAGTTTTCAACGAAAGATTTTATCATTAGATATTTTAATTCGGCACGAAAAATTGTATACGGGTGGCGCGCATAAAGCCCCATATGTATATAGTTTTAAAACAAAAAATAATTAATTAACTCAAACAAATAAATCATGAAAAAATTAACAGGTAAATTTATTTTCATCACACTTTTTTTAATAGGTGCTTTGTGTGGCAATGCACAAGACAAACTTGGAGGGTTGGCACTCTATACAGTTCGTGATAATATGTCTGTTGATGCCAAAGCAACCCTTAAAGCTGTGGCTGATGCTGGATATAGAAACATAGAATCCGCAGGTTACGCAGATGGTAAGTTTTATAATATGACGCCTAAAGCTTTTAAAGAATTAGTTAAAGAATTGAAATTAAAACCGATTAGCACACACCAAGGTTCAGTTACTCTGGAGAATGCAGATGCTATGATTGCAGATGTAAAGGCTGCAGGTTTCAAGTATTTTGTAATTCCAGTACCACCAATGGGTCTTTTTAAATTTGATCAAGAGACAAGAACCATGGGGATGACTGGAGGGGTAGCTAATTTGACTGAAATTATAAATACTTTGGGTGAAAAATGCCATAAAGCAGGCTTGAAATTGTTATATCATAATCATGATTTCGAATTTAAAAAAGACGCAGATGGGATTGTACCTATTGAGTATATGTTACAACACACCAACCCTAAATATGTAAATTTTCAGATGGACCTATTTTGGGTAACAAAAGCGGGGGCTGATCCAGTTGCTTATTTTGAAAAATATCCAGGCCGATTTAAAATTTGGCATGTTAAAGACATGGATGATGATGGTAATTTTGCTCCAGTAGGAAACGGAAACATAGATTTTGCGCGAATATTGAGCCATAAAAGACTTTCAGGAATGAAGTATTATATGGTGGAACAAGACATGACTTTTGACGGAATGAAACCTCTTGAAGCTATAAAAATAAGTCATGAAGGGTTAAAGAAAATAGGCTTTAAAAAGTAAAATTCTAATGTTTAAAAATAAAAAGGGGCTTAATTTAGTTAAGCTCCTTTTTTATTTTACATATATTTAGGAACGTTCTAATACTGTACTTTTATATGTACTTTTGAGTTTGTAAAATAGCTTCAATTTTTTAACCTAGAAGTAAAGTCCTTTATCTCATAATGAAGTTTCACTACGCAATAATTCTATTTGTTTGGTTTCTGTCTAATTCAATTTTGGGGCAGAAGGTACTTCCACCAATTTATAACTACAGAATATTTGACTACAAAGCCGCTAGTCAAAACTGGGATGTTGCAGTAGATAGTACAGGGGCTTTATATGCCGCCAACAATAAAGGCTTGTTATATTATAATGGCGAAGAATGGGTTTTGAACAAACTACCCAACAATACTATTATAAGATCTGTTAAGGTTGTGGATGATAAAATATTCACTGGTTCTTATGAAGAGTTTGGTTTTTGGAAAAAAAATAAATTTGGGTTATTGGACTATACTTCTCTAACCCATTTAATCAAGAATTACAAGTTTACAAATGAAGAATTTTGGCAAATTATCACCTACAATGATGCTCTTGTTTTTCGTTCATTTTCAACGGTATATATTTATAAGAATAATGAAATTAAAGTGATTGATGTGGATGTGGTTGTTACAGATCTTGTAGCATATAAAAATGAATTATACATAGCAGGAGGTGGAACAGGTATTTATAGATTGAAAGAAAACACTTTTGTGCCAGTTGCTAATCTTGATATGCTTTTAAATAAGACCATCATTGCAATGTCTGTTATTAATGATGAATTATTAATTGGCACAAAATTAAATGGGTGTTATACACTAAAGAATGATGTTTTGACGGAGTGGGATAATGAAATAAACATAGAACTTAAGAAACATCAACTTAATGATATTGTTCCATATCCTAAGGCTAAAATCGCCTTTGGAACCATAAAAAAAGGAGTATATCTTTATGATCTGGACCAACAAAGTTATATAAATTTAGACCGGGAGACGGGACTTCAAAACAATACCGTTTTATCAATATTTCATTTTGATAATCAATTATGGTTAGGCTTAGATAATGGGATAGATCGGATAAGGACCAACGCGCCAATTACCTACTATACTGATTTTTCTGGTGTTGTAGGTACCACCTATGATATTGCATATCTAAATGATATTATTTACTTAGGAAGTAATACCGGTATCTATTATTTTGAAGATGACCAATTAAAGTTCGTTGAGAATTCTCAAGGCCATGTTTGGGATCTAACGGTAGTGCAAGGAGAATTATTTGCAGGGCATAATACAGGAACATTTAAAGTAAATAAAAATCAACTAGATAAAATCTCATCCGTTTCTGGTGGATACCAATTAGTTAAAGTGCCGGAGCAAGAAAATATGTATTTTCAAGGAACGTATATAGGGATATCCAAATTTTCTAAAAATTCGGATGCTACATGGAATATAAAACCATTAACGCGTATACAATTTCCAGTAAAACAACTTTGTTTTGAATCTAAAAATGTACTTTGGGCAGCGCATCCATACAAAGGGTTTTTCAGACTTCGTTTAAATAGTGCATTAGACCAAGTATTAGAAATTCAAGAATTTAATCACGATGCCATACCCAATAACTACAATGTTAAAGTTTACAATGTAAAAAACCAGATCGTTTTATATGCTGATGGAATCTGGTATAGATACAATGCTATTTTAAACAAAATTGAAATTTTTAACGATTTTGAGAAGTATAAAAACAATGAATTAATATATAATGAT